>ENA-ORNW01000055-ORNW01000055.1-human-gut-metagenome-genome-assembly--contig:-NODE-55-length-127931-cov-6.796631_pt1 | contig 127931 bp, 142 predicted proteins | sample MGYA00242121_ERZ509034 | MGnify/ENA primary metagenome ERZ509034 (study PRJEB26280, sample SAMEA2338689) | human gut metagenome | biome: human gut; feature: human-associated habitat; material: faeces... | reverse complement strand
GCGTGACACTTTTGGAGTTAAGTTTGATTCATTTGGTGCGATTCTGGCTAAAGTCATATTAGAAGAAATGGAGGAAAAAGATCATGGGGAAAGCGGTTAAAACAGATATGGAATATAGGGAGATATTGGAGAAATCATTATCAGCTATCCAATATCTAAGGATACATGGATTCTCTACATACATGGAATCGGAGGGGATTGTAAATAGGATAATGATGTTCAAGGATAAGAATGAGATGAGGAATCGAAAGATTAAATCAATTCTGTAATGGTTGATCATAATGGTAGGGAGATATAAGTACAAGTGTATTGATGCTTATGGGGAGCCGGAGAATCCAATGGAATGGTTGCCGTGTCCACGATGCGGCCTTCGGCCTCCGGTCTGGGAGTTCGATAACGGGAGAGCCACGGCGTGCGGGTGCGGGACAGGCTGTTATAGTCATTGGAGCGTGCGAGCGGAAAGTATTATGTCGGTCATAAAAAGATCTGATAACGGTAAGTCGGCTGAGGCGTATGATATTGATGAACTTAAAAATAACTGGAATCATTGGGTGAGGACAGGGGAGATACTGTTTACGCCGGGAAATGGAAGATGGTAATATAATTAACAATTTAAGACATGGATCATTATTTGGCTACAATTCAAACAATATTAGATAGATGTGATGATAACAACACATCTCCTAGTATTGATGACATGGAGATAATAAAAATAAACCTATGCGGAATAATTCAGACTCGTTACGGAATAACTCGGTTATGGTTCATTCCGTTGATAGGGAGAATCCAGAATGCTTGTTGCGAGCATTACAACGATGTTGATCTATCATGGGAGAATTTTATTAAAAGAATGAGTGGATAGGAGAGATAAATATGGATACAAAAGATGGAATCAAACGGGAGCGAAATCAACATATAGGGTTGATTTGTCGCGATATCCATGAATTGACTTACGCGATGCATGAGTTTAACGATGGGAAGTATGACGAAACTCGCACGAAGGAAGTCATTGACGAGATATCTACTATGACCAAGGAAATAGGATGGCCGGTAGTGGTGATGGATACGCTCGGGTATTATGCGGGCAGTGCTGATGATGAGGTTCTGGAAATGGATGTGTATTTAATAACAGGGGTTATTACCGCATGTATTCTTGTTGTTGCGATATAGATAGGGAGGACAATACGGATGTCATATACAAAGAAGTAAAAAGATCATGGGTTTAATAGATAAATTAGAGGATTTGGTGGTCAAGGTAGACACCGGATACCAAGAGAAGATGGAGGCGGTGATCCGGGAGATAGTTCCGGGGATGCCGGAAGGGAACGTGCGCCATGCCGCCGAGTGTATGTGTACGGACAGGATGGGGAGCATGATGGATATCGATATTTATATATTAAAGGAAGAGGATAGGCCTTACGAATGCCATTATCTAAAGGACCTGCTGGAGGATAGGGTAGCTAGGATAGCCAAAATGCATGAGGATGAAAGTTATACATACAATATGGATGATAATTATTGGTGCGCCACATGTGGATCCCATTCTCATAAAAAGGATTCCAAGACAGGGTATTGTTGGTATCGCGATACGGTTAATTGGGTTAAAGGGGATGGGAAGGATGTTGGAATATAAAAACAAGCAATTATATAACAAGGAGGAATAAACATGGGAAGAGGTGTTAATACAGGCGCCTTGTCTCCGGTCGGCGGTATCGGGGAAATACGAACGCGGGCAAACCCGCGAAAAATAGTGGCGTACAAAGATTTCGCGAAACAGATGGTCATGGCACAATACGAATGATAGAGGAGATTGGTGATTAAAACATTAAATAACATTAAACATGAAAAAGAGTAGAAGAATTGTAAAGAAAATGAGCAAGAAGAGCCTTATCAACAAGAAGGCTCTTCGGTATATTATCGCAAACAGTAATTTATGTAAACATGCGATAAGGGAATTGGAATTAGCCGGATATGGCAAAGAGGAGGACGGTCCTGACAAATGGATGCGCGAACAGGTAATAGAAGCTGTCGCGCTGTTCTCTTCTCATGGGAACAGCGGATTCTCGGCACCATTTGAAATCAATCTCGTCAAGAAACTTTGCAGTTTTGATATAATCTCCCCTTTGGGATTTGACGATGGCGAATGGGAAAAAATAGGCTTAGACGGGAGTTGCCAGAATAAAAGAAAATCATCGATATTCAAAGAGCCGGACGGGAGTATCCATGATGTTGATGCATTTTCAAAAGTTCCTGTAAAAAAGTTTTTATTCGCCACTCGAACGTGGACGGAGAACATCCATAAGATAGGATGGACAGGAGGGTTGTTTGAGACGGACGAAAACGGAATACTCACTGGAAGATATTTTGGTAGATGTAATGTAAAAGACTATCAGGACGGATATATGCCAAAAGGCAAGAAAGAAATACCATGCAGGGAGATAGAGATATCGCCGGACAATTGGATTATGACAGTTGAATCAAACAATGAGGCTTTGATTGAATTGTCAAGGATTTATGATATAGTCTGGCGACAATGCCCTTGCTTGAAAGGCATAATGGATACCAACGTTACACCGGAACTTGAAAGATTGGCATACGAACAAATAAAGGGATAAACAATGAATGACAAATTTGTAGACATGCCGAAATGCATGGTGGACAAATACGAAACCGCCGACTTTATCGCCAGCGACCCCGTCCAGTTCCCAAGGCGGTATTCCGGGAGGGACGCGGAGGTCAGTGGGTTCGTTACTTCGTGGCTCTCGTTCGGGAATCGAAAGGCGACCATCGGGGCGGCGGTGGAATTTCAAGGGAAGCCTGAGTCGGAACAACTGGATTTTTGTTCGCGGCGCTGTTGTATTGGAGAATGACAGGAGAAAGGATAGTACTAACTATTAATAATGTTTATTTAATTTAATTCAAAAACAAAATGTCTACTTTTGTAGACACATAAAATTACATATATGAAAAAGGGTGAGTTTGTAAAGGCATTGGAGAAGATCATCGATATGGTTAAGACTGAAGATGATGGTTTCGAGTATGGTGGTAAAGTCATCTTCTATAAAGAAGATGATGATGACTATGAAATCTCGGTAAAGAACATCGAGATGAGTCTTATGGTAGAGGCCAATACTATGGCTAGTATGGATGATAGGGATTTCGCCTGCCTTATGAGTGAGGTTTATAAACAAAAGGCGGTAAAGGCTATGATGATGGAGAAGGATGACGATGAAGACAATCGATAAGATGACCGATCAGGAGATATATGATCTTACTGACGAACAGGTAGAGAAATTGATCGTAACAAGATGCGCGGAGGAAGGTGTAAGGTTCATGGATGAGCCTCCAATCATGAAGACATATGACTATAAGCCTATTTCTCCATCACGTTTCTTCTACTATTTAGAAGGTTTGAGTATAGCCGTTCTTGATCAGGATGATGCTATTAAAATAGCTACGTTCTTAAGTAAGTTTGATTTATACAAGACTACATACGATTTCACTATATCCAATGATAAGATATATAATAAGTTGGATATAATCAATATCAAACATATTCCAATGTTTAACACGAAAGATGAGGAGGCCTATAAGTCTATCAAGGATAAGAACGATGAGATCGGGAAGGAATATAAAGATCAGGTAGATAAATACAAGGAGAATACAAAAAAGATGTGTGAAATCCGTGCCGGGATATGGTCAAAAGTAATTGATGTAAGGCGCAAAATTGATCACATAAATCATCTTAGAACTCTTTTCGTAAAGGAATATCTTCCGTTGGTGGATCATGACACGAATACGGCTATGACGTTTTTCAAGAAAGCTTATGATGTGGATGATGATACGGAAAGATATATTCGTGAAGGGATAAAAGATTATCCGTTGTTTAATAATAATATAGATTAAGATGCACAATTGGTTTAAATGTACGGTTTCTTATGAGACCGATGCCGAGAACGGCATGAAGAAGAAGGTTAAGGAAGAATATTTAGTAGATGCTCTTTCTTATACCGAGTGTGAGGCTAGAATCATAGAGGAGATGAAACCGTTTATCTCCGGTGGGTTTAGTGTTGATATCAAACGATTCCGGATAGCGGAATTATTTGCCATGGATGGAGACCGGTTTTATAAGGTCACGGCTGATTATATTACGATGGACGAGAAATCGGGCAATGAGAAACGCAAGGCGTTTAACTACATCGTTCGGGCCAATGACCTTGATCATGCCAAAAAGAATTTCGAGGAAGGCATGAAAGGAACCATATCAGATTTCATTGTAACTTGTATCAAGGAAGAGAAGAAACTGATGGACTTCTACGAGTTTGACGGTAAGATCAGGAATCCGGAGAAAAATGAGGATAGTAGACAGTAAAGCTAGCTACGAAACCACGTCGTCCATAGCCGAGAAGTTGATGGAGATAAGTAAGATGGAGGGTACGATTTATCGTATCCTCACATTATCTAACAAGACTTATCTGGCTTCCAAGTTAGGGTATAGCAGGTCCGGATTCTATAAGAAGATACAGAACAGGAATTTTAATATCCGAGAGCTGGCTCAGATATTCGATACGATCATCAACTTCAAGGATCAAGATTGGACTGAGGGTAAGATTAATAGGCTTAAGAGGTATAGGGCTATGAGCCTTATGGAGTTCAACAAAAGTTATAAAAAGAAAAAGGCATGAGAGGTAGGATGTTGCCGTGTGAGAGATGCGGGAGGATGGTAGCCATAAGGAGCAAGGGGTTATGTCCCGCGTGCAGAGCCAAGGAGCTACCGCCAAAGGGGAGAACGGCGATACGGGCGAAGGCCAAGCCCCGGGGTAGGAGCCTAGCCGTTTTCTTTGGCGCCCATGTGGCTAGATTGAGTATGACAAGGAGATCTGCTACCGGCGCATATATACCATGTCCTGGGGTAAGCAACATATGCCACTTATACCCTAAACGGAAATATAAATCGGTCGCCGAGGATAACGATAACATTATTTACTTGACGGATTATGAGCATACAAGATTCGATTATCTATTAGATACGATGGATTTCAGCCGGCTCTTGGACGAGTTTGGCAACGTATGGCTGTTGGCAGCCAGAAGGATGAGGGATCTCGCGCCTAAAGTCGAGGAGGATGGTAAATTAAAAACCAGATTATTATCATGGATAGAAGAAAACAAAGATTACTTTTAGACCTAGGATATAAGGCTATAAGTGACACGGTATATAGTTATGGGACGATCATGGAAGTCATAAGCGATCAAGAGCCGTTTGATGAGATGAAAGTTCGTTTATCCGAGAGACACAATGTGATTATCGCGGATGATGGGGAGGTGGAATGGTCGGCTTTAGGTAAGATAGCGGACGGGCATCGGTCATCATATTACTGGCGATCATCATTACCAGTATTAAGATCATATCATACAGATCCTAAATTTACCGCTTTCTTTGGCATATTAGACGTTTTATCAACGGTCCCGAAGAAAGATATGGTCGAGGAGGAAAAGCCTGTTGAAGAGCCTAAAAACGAGCCTAATGAGGAGATGGAGGTTGAGTATGATCTGGAGACAGAGCAACAGTATTATGCCGCTGAATGGATAAAGGATATCCCGACACCTGTGTTATATAGAATGACTGTAGCCGGCAAACGCGTGTATTATGAGATGGATGTTGATGGGTATCCTATCATATACGATGGAGCCACTAACAATATCGCCAATGGGTATTGTGATACGTCCGGAGCCTTGGAGAAATGGAAGAATGAGATGAGGCTCAAGGGCAAGGACCCTGATGATTACGCTAACTACAGGGCTGACTTAGGTACTATCATGCATTATCTATTTGGGTTGTACCTGACCGGGGTTAACATAAAGTTGATCCCGACATGGATAAGGAAGGCTGTCAAGGAGGCCAAGCTAAGGATAGACAAGTATAGGATGGAGCGGATATTAGTGGATAACATTGATGAGCTGATAGAGGATCTAATATCATTCGCCATATTCTGCAAGGAAAGACATGTAAAACCTGTATTGATCGAGAAGATGTTGAGGTCAAGGAGATTGAAAGTAGCTTCTTCGGTGGACGCGGTGGTGGAGATGGATAGCGAGCCGGAGATGGTGGAGATAGAGGTCGAGACAGGAGAGTTCTATAAGACGGGAGCCAAGAAAGGTCAACCTAAGACGGAGAAAAAGAAGATAAAGAGATGCAGGAGGATATTCGCTATATTGGACTTCAAATCAAACAGGAAAGGCAATTTCTATGACGAGTACGCTTTCCAGCTTGAGCTATATAGAAGAATGATACTGGAGAACTACGGAAAGATATTGGAGATAGAGGAGATATATAACTTCGCTCCGGGTGATCCTACCGCAAAGACCAGCCAATATAAGTTGAAGAGACAGACCGACAACCCTATATTGAATATGGCTACCGTAGTATATCTTCAAGGAAAGTATAAGTTCGAGAAAACTAATTATACGGTTACATCAAGAATCGGATCCTTAGATATAGAAGGCGAGTTTGATGTTAATAAGTTGGTAAGGAAAGAGCCGCTGAGGGACTATATATATAGAGTCATGAATGAGAGGAGAGGGTGATGGAATTCAGGGAGTTCAATAAGAGCGTTCATCGGTATGAGCTGGATCATAGCAAACCAAGGAGGAAGCTGACGTGCCCGCAATGCGGCAAGGATAAGTGTTTTACGCCGTACGTGGACGTAACCACCGGTCAGATCGTTGGGGAGCAGTTTGGGGTGTGTGATCATAAAAATAAATGTGGTTACTTTAAATATCCAACAGGGAGCGAACTTGGGAACAATGATCTTTTTACCGATTCAAACAAAGTATTAAGGAGGTACAGACCTCCTATGGATCCGGATATAGCCAACTGCGTTCCGGTAAGCAAGATGTTTGAGACGCTTAATCCTTTCGAGACATCCGATCTTCAGGATTATCTATCCAATATCTTCGGATCGTATCATACCAATAGGGCATTTAGCTTGTATAAGGTGGGGATGATGAGATTCGGGGACTGGGGTAAGTGCTGTGTGTTCTGGCAACTGGATAAGAATTGGGTAGTGCGGACCGGGAAGATAATGGACTACGGGCCTGACGGGAAGAGGGTAAAGGTTCCCATGGATCATGTATGTTGGGCGCATATACTGGACGGTCAGGATTACCTGCTTAGGCAATGCCTGTTCGGGGAGTTTCTTATCAACTTCTATCCCAATGACGCTCCGGTGTATATAGTAGAGTCAGAGAAGACGGCTGTTATCTGTAACATCGTGTACCCTGGTAGGTTGTTTATGGCCTGTGGCGGTATCCATATGCTGAAAAGGGAGATGATAGAGACATTGGGTAGGAGGCGGATAGTCCTGTACCCGGATAAGGGCGACGCTTTCAACGAATGGAGAAAGAAGGTAGACAAGGATATGAGGGGGATGAATATAGAGATAAGTAATTTTCTAGAATCAAAACCCAATATAAATGAGGGAATGGATATAGCGGATTATTTTATTATTAAACAAATTTACAATGGCAAAGGTAGTTGACAATTACAAGAAATTCAAGGTGCTTGAAATAACAAGACAGGAGATGATGGATAAGCTCACCAGATATGGGTGCTTAGGTATTTGCGATATGTGTAACAGACCTACATCCGTGGGCTATTATGTAGCGGTAATCAATCAATGGATGTGCGAGGACTGTTATAATGATTTCATCAAATCAGTTGACAGGTATGAGAAGGATATGGGAATAGAGAACAGGAATTTTAATAGATTCTGTGATCTATTTAATGTCAAAATACAAGAAAAGGCATGAGAGAGCTATCTTTAGCCCAGAAAGCTATGTTAAACGGATCCGTATGCCCGTATTGCAAGGCCCCATCCACTATGATAAATACGGTGGAGGGAAAGCGAGTTGGGTGCGAGAAGTGTGGGGCTTGGATGAGATCCGATTCTACGGGTAAACCTGTAGGTAGGTTAGCCAAGCCGGATCTCCTTAGGTCTATGGATATGGTAATGACCGAGATCAACGTATTCTTAATAAAAACAGGACATGATAGACATGGTCTTTACAAAGAACTATCCGGTGAGCTTATGATACCGGAGGAGCATATATCCCCTTACAAGATGTCTTTGCCGTCATTACTTAAAATCATGAGACATATCAAGGCATATAGTGATAATCGGATACAGATATATGATGGAGGGAGGGGGAATAACTGCCCTAGGCATAAGGCGATAGCGATAGGCGGTAGCGCATGCCACGGATGTCCGGAGCATCTATTCCATGTAGTGGATAAGGTAACTGGCTTGGTGGTGTGTGACGCTGACATGAGTTACGGTGATTACAAAAAATAATTATTAATAAAAATTGACAGAACATGAAAGTAATTTTCATTCACAAACAGACAGGGTTTTATGTAGGAGGATCAGTGTTTAACAAGACATGTGGTTTTTACAAATGCAGAGATAAGATGATAGAAAAAGGCATAAGCGAGGATAAGGCCAACATGCTTATTGATATAATAGGTCCGCACTTATGTGTGTGGGAAATAAAAGATGGGGATGATCCTTACGGGAGCATGGGAAGCAGACTCGGAGATAAAGCCTCATATTTAGATGGAGAGGATATTATCGTAGAGGATTATGATTATGACGAGGAGGACGAGGATGGGGAGATCGACTGAATATTACAGGACACATCCGGAAGCCAGAAAGAAGAAGGCTGAGACGGATAAGAAGATCAACGCCAGACCTGAGCAGAAAGCCAAGAGACGGGAGTTGGGTCGTAAGAATTACAAGACCGATAAGCTGAAGGGTAAGGCTTATCGGAAGGGGAAGGACCTATGCCATACGGCTAAGGGGTTAAGATATAAATCAAGATCAGCTAACAGGGGATCTAAATCCGATACGGCTGGCGATAGAAACGCAAGAGGATGAGTGAGGATAGGATATGGAGGTCATCCAAGGAGATTATCATGGATGCCTATGAGAGGATAAGAAAGTATCAGTCGGGGGAACTTCTCCCGGCTCATACCGGATATCCTTATCTTGACAAGGCGTTACTGGGCGGGTTCTACCCACAACATGCGGTGGCCATAGGAGCTAGGCCCGGAGTCGGCAAGTCTTATTTGGCGCAGAAGATCATGAGCAATGTGATGAATGTCAATATCAATCCACAGGCAGATGATTATGTATGGTTAAGATGTGAGTTTGAGATGAACCCAGAAGATTTGATGTTACGTTCACTATCAAAAAGAATGGGGAAAGACATACAAGATATACTCCTTAACGAGATGTCAGAAGATGAGGTAAAAGAAATGCAGAGATGCCTTAGAGAAGAGAACTCTAGCAGGATAACATACATCCCTAAACCATCAACCGTAGATGAGCTTCAAAACTTTCTGTGGAATGAGTATATGCCAATAAACAAGGATAAGAAAATGGTATTCGTGTCTATAGATCATACGGCCCTGATACAAGGTTCGGGAGATGCCAAAAGGAATATCGACTCGTTGATAACCATGTGCAATATAGCTAAAAGGACTTTTCCTAATATTTTCTTTCTTATAATATCCCAACTCAATCGTGATATCGAAGGACGGCGGGATCCAAAGGATCATATGCCAAAGCAATCTGATTTTTATCAATCAGATACATTGGGACAGTTATGTACGGCTATGGTAGCGTTAAATATCCCGAAGAGATACGGGTACTCCTCATACATGCAATTCCCGCAAGGATGGTATCCTAATCTGGAACGTTTCAAGAGCGAGTCAAGACGATCCTTCCGTGTGGATGGATTATTGTTCCATCATATCGTAAAGGTCCGTCAACGGTCATTGGAGGAGATTGACGCTATACATGTAGATATCATGAAAGGATATGAGCGATATTATCCTGATGGAGGGGTGGTGCGCCAAGAAAGACCGGGAGGCTCGGACGCCCCAGTGGGCAGCGGCAAGCCGGACACGACTGTGGTGACGCTACCGCCCCCGCCTCCCAGTATCCCGTTGGAGCGACAATATATACCGCCCAGTGATGATTTCAATGTAGTACATGACGAAACACCTTATTAAGCATGAGATTGAGAAAAAATTTTTTGCTTGTCATCATAAAAGGGATGGAGATGTTATTAAAAGCCAATTTCTCCACCGAAAACAAGATGGGCATACGAGAGATCATATCCTCATTAAAGGAAATGGCCGAATACAGTATCAGGTATATCATAAACCGGGACAGGGAGAAGGAGATCATGAGCATCTGTGATGAGGTATCCAATAAAGTACAGGAGTATAAAAGAATGAACGATAACTCAATGGTATTGGAATTGGAGAACTTGAAGCGGGAGGTAGTGGCGGTAGAGGATCTTCTTAGCTCTTACAAGGGCGTTCTTGACGCCGAGCTGGTGATAGCCGAGGATGATATCAGGATCATACGGGATAAGATAGCTATAAGTTTGAGGGAGGACGGGACATGCAAGAGCATGACTGACGCCGATAAAAGGGCTAGGGTGGACGTAAGATACGAGAGGGCGTTAGAGGATTATCGAATCCTTCTAAGATGCGCCAATACGGTTAGGGCTAAGATGTCGGTTGTAGGGCATCTTAACCAATCTATAAATCAATCTATATCAGTTGGTAGGGTTGGTATGGCTAATGAATCTTATACAGTAAAACAATATGAAAAAGGGAAAGAGATTATCGAAAGCAGACGCCCTTAGGGTATTAACGAGAGCTTATTTTCTTATAAAGAAGAGATATGAAAGTTTTATATGTATAGCTATAGTTGAAGCGGCTGATATGCTTGAGTTGGCAGATAGAAAAAATGATTTTGCACATGAGCTTATACCTGAGTTAAGGATGTTTAAGCCGATTAATAAACGTATCAATGAGGTTTGGTTTGATTCTTTGGATGAAGACATAAGATTATATATACTTCATACATTGATTAATATATACAATGATAATGATCATCCCGATATAGTCGAGAGGGTAGCCAGAAAGATTAGGTCAATATTTTAATTCATTCATTTATGTACATAAATTTTGAACAGATGATGACATCAGGATTAACGATGTCCGATGTAGGGTATCTTTTGATGATCCGGCAAAAAGAGGAGATGGCTGATGTCATTCCAAAAGAAAAAATAGACAGCTATAAAGCGTCTGGTTATATCGAGCCTCAAAAGAACGGGAAGTGGAAGATAACGCCAAGGGGAGGATCGCTGCTGATGCTGATAGAGACACCCGGTCTGACACCGGAGGTCGAGGGGATCCGGGACCGTATCGTTGGGGTATATAACGATACGGGTAAGGATACAGGAGCTATCAAGGAGGTGGAAAAAAGGCTTATCTGGTTTGTGGCTAACACCAACTTCAAGGAAGAACCTATAGTAAGGGCCGTAATATCCCACATAGATCTTAAACGTGAGTATACGATGAGATTGGATAACTTGATCTGGAAACCATCAAATGTGTATAGCGTGCATATGAGTTTATCGGAATCAACGTTATTCGATACGATCATAAAAATGTATGGCATGACGTCTGACTTGTATCTTAGGGAGAACAAGGACAAGGAGCTGGCATGGTTGTTCGCCATAAGCCGGCTTCCGGATCCCCCCAAGAGAATGGATAAGGAATACGCCATCACGGGCGATGTTAAGATGGATATCGAAAGGATATCGGATATAAAAAAAGAATTAGGTAGAAGATTGAAAATGTCGATTTAGTATGGAAAGAAAAGAAGTTGAAAAAGTAGTCAAGGAGGCGATATTCGAGAAGATGGGTGAATTTAATGGTCTTGATCATGCCGCTCAGATAATGAACGGGGATAAGCTGGATACGGATATGGCTATGGATTCCCTTGATTTTGTAGAAGTCATAATGGAAGTGGAAAAGAAAACGGGTAAATGTATACCCGATGAGGCACTTGGCGTCAAGCCTTATCACGAATTGACGGTAGGAGAGCTTATGGGTATGTTGTATGATTATCTAAAAGACAAATAAATGGATTTCGGATATGATGATTGGGAAGAGGGGCTAGAGACCCCTCTTGTCGATGATTGCGATGACGATTACAACGAGGAGGACGAGTATGATTTCGGCTAAAGAACTAAGGATAGGGGATCTTGTAAAAGACAAGGCTGGCGATATATGGAGAGTAGGGTGCGTTACTGGTACGCGTAATGAAAGTAAGTCATTGATCCTTGAATGTGAGGTTGATGATGGGATAATGAAATGGTATTCCGGGGAAGATGATGTCATACCTATTGAGATAGATGACAATATACTTGATACTATCTATTTCAAGCGTGATAAGGGGCGGGATGTATATCGAGGCTATGGAATATCTATAGAGATTTTTGATGATGGGTATTATCTTGGGCTTAGGGATCTGGAAGACGATCTAAGCGATCCTATTCAGATTAAGAATCTTCGCCATCTACAAAACCTGTTAATGGACTTATACGGACATGACATAAAAATAGATAAGCTTTATGGTAATACCGGAGAATAACTTATTATGTAAGGTTATAAACGGAGAGAAGGTTCTCGCCGCCTCTTACTCGCAGATAGACACGTTTGTCCAGTGTCCGTATAAATGGTATAAGACTTACGTGGAGGGTCACAGATCCACGGAGAAGCATGAGGCTACGTCATATGGTACGGTTATCCACCAGACGATGGAGTATTTCTTCAAGAACGGATGCAGACCTTCTTATGAGGACATGAGTAAGGCATTTAACTATTACGCCGATATAGAGAAGATACCTTTTGATAGCGTAAAATCCCAGATCGAGTCCATGCGACATGCGGCTAGGTTAATAAGATGGATTGTGGGGTTGTTTGAGAAGGATGCTGCTGGCGATTATAAGAAGGCATGGTCTGATCTTACGCCAATGGAGAAGGTGGTCCGGGGGTCGAGACCGGCCGGCGTGGAGGAGGGCTTCGTCCTGCCCTATAAGCTACCCAAGCCACTTACCTTGGATGGCGTGACGTACGATAAGGTGCATATCATAGGATCGGTGGACTGGCGTGGAGAGTATAAGACAAAGGACAGGATAGCCATGTATACGATAGACTGGAAGTCCGGGAGAAAGTTATTCGATGAAGACAAGCTGCTTCATAATCTCCAGCATCCGATATACGCCTTCTACATACTGAGAAAGTACAAGGTATTACCGGATATGTGCAGCTATTTCTTTACCCGCATGCTGGACAATCAGAACGTGAAGGTAGATAAGGGGAAAGTAGAGAGGTCGGTCAAGGAGCTTAACGATATTCTCCTTGATATGTATGATTTCGAGACAAATAAAATAGATAGCTATCAAGCTCACGTTTGGGACGACGCCAAACAGGGGTATAAGTACGAGAAGCGCTACCTCATGGGACGCCAGCCGGCCTGCCTTGAACCCCGCCCCAAGCCCTTGTGTTTTTGGTGCGATTTCTCGATCCACAAACAAGGGACATGCGGGTACTCATCGGATTGGGATGAGTCAAAAAGAAAGAATAAAAAAGATTAACTTTATTAAAAAGCCTAGGTAAATATCTAGGCTTTAATTATATTTGTGTCAATAAATAAATGATTATGGATAAGAACGAAAGAGAAAAACAGGTATTGGATCTTCTGATGTCTAGAAAGGATATTAGGAAATTGGTAGAGAAATCAAATGAATGTTATTCTAAAATGGATTTCGTTGGTGCCATGAAATGCCGGCAGGAGATAAAGGATATCGTAGATCGAGAATCTAAAATCATGTTGACAAAAAGTGAGTCTTTGATAGGCTTGATGAATAATGCTGATAATGAATATAAATTCAATATGCTGGTATGGCTACATTCCATGATGTGTATGACGGATGTATTTAACGGGATATTGGAGGATTTCAAGGATGGGGTAAGAAAAGCCAATGGCAACTCCAAGTTCGTTAAGTTCGATAATCTGGATCGGTTAATGACAGAATGTAAGAAGGAGATTGATTACCTGATGAAAGGCACAAGTAAATCATTCCAGATATCTTTTGCCGTAAGAAGCGATGAGCTAAGGGAGATGATAGAGAATATGGTTGGCGACAATATCCGGGAAGGGTATGATATGTTTAAGGAAGAGGCTAAGATGACCAAGGAGACAGACAGGAGCAAGATAGAGGAATTTAATAAAAAGCTTGGCCATGGTCAAATGTGATATAAAGCTAGGCGATATAGTCCATACCCAGATAGGAGTAGGAGAGGTGATAGCCATAAGCAAGACCAAAGGGACTTTGATGGTGAAGATGGATGATGGTCGGGAATGCCCTATAAGACCAGAGTACGTAAAAGACGTTTTTGATAACTACAAATCCAAATGATTTACAAATTAAGACCATATCAAGAGGAGTGTGTTAAAAGTATCTCCGATTACATAAATTCTGATAGACATGATCCGGTATTGATCGTAGGTCCTGTAGGTTGCGGTAAGTCACTGCTGATAGCGGAGGCGGCTAGATTGATGGGAGATAAGACGCTGGTTTTACAACCATCAAAAGAATTGCTGCAACAGAACCACAACAAGATAACGTCGTATGGCATACCGGCTACCATCTACTCCGCTTCCTGTGGAAAGAAAGAACTGTCTAACATGATATACGCCACGTTAGGGTCTATCAAGAAGGTTGTTGGTCAGCTTAAGGAGATGGGGATCAGGAACGTGTTGATAGATGAGGCCCATGCCGGGTATAGCCCGGAGGACGGCAGTGAGTTCATGACATTCATGAATGAACTGAAACCGAAAAAGGTGATAGGGTTTACCGCTACACCATGCAGGCTTAAAACGATGTCGATAGGGCAGGTGTCATATTCCCGGCTTAATTTCATCACCCGTATGAGACCGGTATATTTCAAGAACCTAATCCATGTCATACAGGTGGAGGAGATGATAAGGCAAGGATTTTGGACACCTCTTAAATATGAGACATGGGATTTCAATGGAGATGCCCTTAAACTTAATTCTAACGGCTCCGAATATACGTCCGAGTCTATTAGTGAGGCGGTGAGAAAAAACGGCTTAAACAACCTTATTTTACGTCGGTTGATGGTATTAAAAGACGTATGCGGATCTATACTGGTGTTTATGGATTCTGTTGAGAGCTGCGATACCGCCGCCGAATGGATGAACGCGAAGATATGCGCTGGCATGGCGGAAGTGGTTCACGGAGGCACGCCAAAGAAACAGCGGGAGGCTATAGTCGAGGGGTTCAAGTCAGGTAAGACGAAGGTAGTGTTCAACTATTCCGCCCTCGGTACGGGATTCGATCATCCGGGTCTGGATTGCGTGATAGTAGGAAGGCCGACATTCTCGTTCTCGTCGTTTTATCAGTGGCTTGGAAGGGCAGTCCGTATAAAAGACGGAAAGGATAGTGCTTTGGTCGTTGATTGTTGTAACAACTCGTCAAGGTTCGGTGATATAAGGAAACTTAGTATAGAGAACTACAAGGGGTATGGATGGGGAATGTTTATCGGCGATAAGCTAATAACTAATATCCCGATGGGGGATAAGGTAACGAAAACAGATCTGGATATCGAAGCCGCCAAGAAAGATCGTAGGAGGGGGCTGGCGCAGGGCGTAACCGCCGCCCCTGTTCCCGGAAGGCCGGATCATCCCCTTGGATCTACGGTGATGACATTCGGCAAGTATTGTGGATGGATGTTTCATTCGATTCCAGTATCGTATTTCAAATTCATAAACGAGACATTTGACTGGGATAATGACAGGAACAAGGATATAAAAGAATACATAGATTTTTTAATCAAAAACAACAGATTATGACAGGATGTATATATCATGAGGCTGATCTTGACGGGGTAATGTCAGCGGCTATAGTAAAAAAGTATTTCAAAGGGGACATTGATCTTCTTCCTTACGATTACGGCAAGGAAATACCTGACGTGAATAAATATGATAAGGTGTTTGTAGTTGACGTGTCATTTGGCGATAGAACGAGATTCTTATTCGACGAATGGGAAGGCAAGGGGATAGATGTCACATGGATGGACCACCATAAGACGGCGATAGAAGCTGTGAAGGACTATAATGTCAAAGGCAAAAGACGTATCGGAACGGCGGCTTGTGAGCTTACGTGGGAATATCTTTTCGATGACATCAAAACTCCTAATGTGGTAAAATTATTGAGCGCTTATGATGTATGGGATCATGATCGCTTCGAATGGAGTGACGTTCTTTCATTCCAATATGGGATGAGAGGGTATTGCGGGCTTGACGTTGACATGGTCAGGGAGGTGCTAAACAAGGCGAATGGCGAGTTTGTTTCTGATATGATAAGAAATGGCGAGGCCATAATAGAATATATCATCGAGAAAAACAGAGGAGAAATGAAGATGTTCTCATTCGAGGCGGATATATTTGGATACAAGGCGATATGTATGAATACTACGGAGTTTAACTCCACCACATTCGAGTCTATGTACGATCCTAGAAAACATGATTTGATGATGCCATTTTGCTGGAACGGCAGATTCTTCAGATGCTCGTTCTATACCACCAAGAAGGAGGTGGATGTCTCGGCGCTGGCACGCAAGGCCAACCCATGTGGAGGAGGCCATAAGGCGGCTGCCGGATTCCAGCTTAGCGTGGAGGATATGATGGGATTTTTGAAAGAAAGGAGGATGTGATATGGTAGGGTTGATATCTATTATTATAATAACAGTAATCTCCTTTGCCATGATGATGGAGGGATGGAAAAAATATGATTCACAAAAGTTTTACACAGGGTTGCTTGTAATAGGCATAAGTATCATAATGATATTTCCAGTAATGCGATATAATATGGAGAATATGAAAAACGTGTATAAATTTAATAAACTTAACGAGATGAAGCTAGATGATTACGGTTTCGGTTTATTCGAGTACAATGGCGCTCTTTATTTCAAGGAGGCAGATGAAGGGAGATGCTTTGATGTGAGAAGCGGAAATGAGGTTATTATCGGGAAAGATAAGATTGTAACGGTCTTGGAGGATTGATCATGAGAAAGCTTAATGACACCAACAGGACAAGGAAGAGGAGCGTACGGCGCTCATGGATAAAGGCGGGTCCGGGGATCCAACGCCGCGCTATTCGTGGGATCACGAAGCGAAGTGAGTATATAGACGGGAAGACCGTTCATTGCGTGCATCTATCATCTGGTGAGCTTTACCCTATGACAGGAGAGACACCAGGATGCGGGGATTTAAGCGAGTTTTATTAATTAAAAACATGAGATATGGCAACGTGGTATAAAACCGGGGAGGAAATAAAAGCTATGTATCCAGACATAATCTTTGAAGAATATTGGATAACGAGAGAAGATGCCGCTAAGCTGAAGAGGCACGAACCTGTCATAAAAGGATGGGCTACAATAGAAATGAATGGTAATATTTTATCATGTATCGCAGGGAAAAATAAGAGCGATGAACGAGATATATTATTACATATTAAAGCATTATCCTCACTTGATGATGATGCGGCAATAAGAATACACCAAGAGGGAGGGGAAAGGATATGAAATACGAATTTAATAAATTTGACAAGGTCTTTTGCGAGGGTGAGATCTGGGAGGTTGAAAGAACGGCGGATAATACAGGTACGATGAAATTATCAACGTTATATCCAAAGGGATATGGTTTCATGTGGGCTGGAGAGGATGAGGTATTGCCGCTACATATAGCTATAAGGGAACGGCTTATAGACAAGGATGAGGCGGAGGAGATAGTAATGAATAGCAATAAGGCCTTATCGGAGGAGATCATCCAGCCAGATGGGAATGAGGACGCCAATAAAGGAGGTGGGCTGCCAGGCAAGGACGGGACGGGGAAGGACGACCGGGCCGACGGTAAACTCCGGTGGGATCTCCTTCCTTTGGCTGAGATAGAGGACATCGTGAGGGTATATACGGAAGGTGCCAAGAAGTACGCTGATAACTCATGGCAGGATATACCTGATGGGTTCAATCGTTATCTAGGTGCACTCATGAGACACTTGGTTGCTTATACGAAAGGGGAGAGATATGATAAGGAGGGATTCATGCATCTATCCGCCGTATGCTGGAACGCCATAGCGTTATTATATTACGATAAACATAACAAAGGGCTTATAGAATGGAAGAGTCAGGAAAAAGAGTAGTAGATGAGAGATTAAGAGCTATCGACAAAAGAACAGGTAAATACGTTAATGTAATCAAGCGCACTATTGATGATAGCCTATTCCCGATAGTTAAGTATCTCAGTTGCGGTTATAATGAATTAAATTATGATTATGTAAAGAATCTGAATTTTGATGTAAACGTAAATTGGGAGCAGCGTAGATATCAGATTGTCAAGGATTTATTATCTAACGATTTCGATGGGAGAAAGATGAGTATAGATGAGGTAGATAATGCTATATTTACCGCTGATTTGATTATTAACGGATTAACAACTATTTGAGATGGTAAGAATTGATTTTTTCACGAAGAAAGACGCTGGGTACGGCGACTACATGCGGTATATTATCGCCAACACATTACAGGAGTATGAGGGTGAGGTCACGTTAAACCAGATCCCGGAGAACAAAGCCACGGAGGAGGAGATATCCAAGTACGGTATAGAGGTATATCCTACTATCATCGTCAGCGGAGATAACATGGATGGCTTTAATAAACTTGAGGGGATGGCCAGAAAAGCTGATCTTATTAACATCATGTCGTTATACGACAAGAAATAGGCTTATGACGATAAGGGATAAATATTTTGGCTGGAAAGATATATTCTTTGACAGGTTCGTGCGTTGTTGTAATGAAAAAAGTGACCAACCACAAGGAAGTAATATACCTCTAGCCAAAATAAACTTCGATAACAAGACAGGATATGTGGAGGACGGGACTATTAATATAGCCGAGCTTCTTCAATATCTTTGGATAAATAATAAGGTCTATGGGTGTGAATATGCACCCATAGGGATATCCCCTGCCTTACAAACATTGGTTAGATTAGTCGAAAACGCTAAGCTCATATTTGACGACCAGCCCGGCATACATGACATGACTATGTATAATGGATTCTTCCTTAGGGATGATTTCCGATCCGGCAAAGATTATTCACTTAATCTGGACAAAATAGTGAGCGGGATGGGAGGATGGTATGGAGAGGATGAGGATCCATGCTACTCGATGTTCGTCAGCCAAGATCAGATATGGAACTTGAACCCGATATTGAAGGTATTAGCTGATGAGGGATCTATTCTAGCCAAGGAACTTGGGTATGATATGAACTCATATGTCAGCGATAATGGATACACGATATACAACCCATATCTGTCATGGATCAATCATTACTATCATTATTGCCCGACATTTAATGAGGATAAATTAAAGCCTTGGGATAGGGTAGAGGATAGAAAGAATAAGTTCAAGATGACGGATAAGGTCAAGAGAGGTGCCAATAACTGGTACTATTCAGGCGGGACTATATCTTGCGTGGATAGCTTCTTAGGGAAGAAATACAGGAAGAATCTCCGGACTTTCATATATCGTGGAATAGTGTTCTTTCTGGATCGGATATGGCATACGTCTTTATTTGAGAGGATGGGCGTGAAAATGAAATACAACGCTTATTATTGTTATGCCGCTACCTCCGGGATATGGTATGATAATGGATTCAAGGAAAGACTAGCCAAGAGGTTTAACAAGTCGCTGGGCGGCGGCGGGGATCTGTTCGGGGCTAACCTAGCCTGCATGGTATGCGACCGTAAGGATATCGACTGGGAGGCGCTTCGCTTTTGGCTTGACAAATACGATGATCCTACTGATAAGGGTATGGTGAATAGTCCTATCCAATTTATGTATTTATATTTATATTACACTTTTAACAAATAACTTGAAATGAAGAAGATAAATGACTGGGTTATAAAAACATTTGGGTTGAGAGTTACAAATATAGGACAACAGGGACGAAGGTAATGAAAGTGCATATTATTAATCATCGCTGCGGTGACGATGAAATAGAAGTTAAAAATGGCATACGAGTTTTTGATTGGGTTGGTAATGAGTTTATTATCAATCTAAATAATTTTGGGGAACTGGAAATAAATGGATTGAATGAAGGTTTATGCATTATACCTAAATACGGGAACCAAATTGTCATAAAGAAACAGATTTAAAGCAATGTATGACGCTAAGAAAGAAGCAATATAGGTGATGAAGGGTAGATATGAAGGTAATTATATACCAAATGGAATTTATGAAAGCGGAGAAAAATATGACAGTACAAGATTTGATAGACGAATTGATGCTTGTCAAGGATAAGAGCAAGGAAATAAGGGTTGTTGTAAATACGAATGATTATATAACATCATACCCTGCTTCTTTATTTGATATGTCTATAAAAGAAGGGGAAGATATAGCCAAAGATCATTTTGATAATATAATTGCTATAGAATTGTATAGATAAACAATAGACAATATGAAGGTATTATCATTATTTGACGGGATATCATGTGGGTATCTAGCATTACAAAGAGCCGGCATACCTATCGAGACTTACTACGCCTCGGAGATAGACAAGACATGTATAAAGGTAAGTCAAAAACATTTTCCTAATATTATTCAATTAGGGGATGTCAATAACTGGAGAACATGGGATATCCCTTGGAAAGACATAGATCTGGTCATGGGAGGGTTCTGTTGCCAGAGCTTCTCTATCTCAGGTAAGGGTAAGGGATTCATGGACGCTCGTGGAAGGCTTTTCTTTTGCTTCTCGGACATCGTAAAGCATTTAAGGAAGGAGACCAAAGGTAAGGTCCTGTTCTTGGGCGAGAACGTCCGGATGCGGGACGAGCACCGCTGGGTGATCACCGAGGAGCTTGGCGTGGAGCCGGTGGAGATCGATAGCGCCTTGGTCTCGGCACAGACCCGGCATCGCCTTTATTGGTGTAATTGGCCGGTAGAAATGCCGAAAGACAAGCATATATCATTGGATGATATCCTAGAGCATGACAAGGGTTGGAATCCGGGAGCCATAAGAGGGAGATATATAGGGACCATTGTCGGTAGAGGGATAGGAGATGACGGGTATCGAAAGGATTGTGACATGGGCATAAAAATAACGCAATGTCTGGAGATAAGAAAAGATAAGGATACCACTCCCATCAAGAAAAGTAATTGCCTGACAACGGTTATGAAAGATAACGTAATCTCATCGTTACCTCCCGGAAGATACCCTAACGCCTTTGACATGAAAGACAAATTCAGGCACCTTACCCCGATAGAGATGTGTAGGCTACAGACATTGCCGGATGATTACCTTGACGGGATAGCCCCGAATACGGCCATGTCTTTAACGGGCAATGGATGGACAGTGGATGTGATAGCCCATTTGCTAAGAGGCATAGAGCGTAGGTAGAATTTAAAACACGATCACAGCGATATGGTTATAAACAAAACATGGTCGATGCCGAATAAAGAGACATTCGGCATAAGACCGATAAGGGAACTTATAGACAAATATCGAGAAGAGGGGATGGTTATAGTGGATCCGTTCGCCAGAAACAGCGATATAGGGACGATCACCAACGATCTTGACCCTGAGACTAAAGCTATGTATCATAAAGACGCCACGGACTTCTTGTGTCATCTTGATGATAATATAGCTGATATGGTATTATATGATCCACCATATTCCGCGAGACAGGTATCTGAGTCTTATAAAAGACTTGGAGGATCTGTCAATACGCAAACAACGCAATCTAGTTATTGGGCTAGGCAGAAGAATGAGATAGCTAGGATCACCAAGAAAGGAGGGGTGGTCATTACCTGCGCGTGGAACTCCGGCGGTATAGGGGCCGGGCTTGGCTTCGAGCAGCAGGAGATTCTTCTTGTGGCCCATGGGGGATGGCATAATGATACGATCGTTACTGTAGAGAAAAAGATCAAGGGTTAGATGAAAGAAAGGATATTCACCACAAAAGAACAGGGGAGGGTGCTGGTCGAGGCCGGCCTCCCTATCTCCACCGCCATCGGTTTCAGGGACAAGTATCTGGATCGATTACATTGAAAACCTGTTCAAGATGTGGCTGGAAGAATAAAGATCTGAAATTATCGGATCGAACATTTGTCCGCAAAGATTGCGGCATGGAGATCGACAGGGATCTCAACGCCGCGATAAACATACAAGCCGTAGGAGTTGATGCGGCTATACGGACGCAGAGCAGCCGGGTTGCCAGTTGTGTTGAAGCGTCTAAAATGGAGTAGAATATCTTAATTATTTCTATGATTTTCCATGAAATTTACAACTATGGAGTGCGATGTTGAATACAAGACATCCCCTCCAGATGGGTACGAATACGTATATCCGTGAGAACTAGAAGGGATATATTTATATTTAAGCATGATTAATATTATTTTTATATTAATCATGCTTTTATTTTTGTTTAAATCTTACTTTTGTATCAACATTAAAAACCAGATTGTTATGGATGGAGACAAACAAAAAGTCAATGAACTTACGATGAGGACGCTGGGTTCTCATTATGGCGGATATACCTATGTAAAGGTAAAAAATCGTCAAGCTGATGTAAAGATAGATTGGAAGTTGTTGAGAGCTATAGAAGAAGGAGAGGTGGAGATAGACAACGAGAAATACCATCTATCCGGGATAGAGCATGTAGCTAAAAGATATCAGGACATGTTTTACGCTGGTCGTGATATTTATTATTTCAAGGGCATAGGAGGGCATGGGATGACCGATCTTCTTAGAAACGCTATAGATGATTTACTAGACACCATAAGTAGTAGAGAGGCTTATCGTAATGCAGAGCATAAAATGTACGCCCAAATGAATCAACTTACTGAAGCGGGAGCCATGATCAGCTTGGCTATAGAATTACTAACATCTAATATCCGTCATAGTTATGGAGAAATTAATTTTGAACGATATCCAAGACCTGTGGAGGTGGAGGGAGAAGATAAACATTGATGACTTCAAAGAGGATCCTATGGCTGAGGATATGCCATTATATTTCCCGTGCGCCGTCGTATGGCATGTGAATTGGGGTGAGCATGACGCTGATAATTATATATGTTATGGATTTGTTTATGTAGCAGAAATATTAGGGATATGAACATTAAAAAACAGATAATTCTTGACGATAAAGACTATGAGCGATTAGTGCACGATGCTAATCTCAGTAATGATGAGATAAAAAGCGAAATCGCCAGCGCTCTAACCACCGATATAGTGGTTAGTTTCGATTTCGATGTAAATAAAAAGGTTACGGGGAATATGAGGATCGAAAGCGCCACCCATAATCTAGGATATAATGAATATGATAATATCGTAAGGGCTAGAGACGAGAATATTCACCATGCTGTTTATACAGCTATATATGATTATCTTGAGAAAATAAAGAGAGATAAGAAGGAAATACAAATCAGCTTACAATAAATCCAAGGAAATGGACATAGATATAAGCTCAATGACATATCTTCCATGCCCAGACGCATTTAACGTCATAAATATTGAAAAAATGCATGTTATTCTTGATCGGGTCAATAAGATCATAGATGAGAATAAGGATAAGCTCAAGAACCCAACTTGCGCCACTTGTGTACATCTACATGATCGGGAATGGGCGAAAAGATACGGGAAAGTATGCCGCTCCATTTGGCAAGTGTGCGACCATTATATAAACCCTAATAGAAAATATAATAGGGAGCAAAAGACTTATGCGAGACGGCCAAGCAATAAGGCTTGTCCTAATTATGAGTATGGTGATGATAATTTTGAAAACAGAAGAAGATGTATAAAAGAAAAGAATACCCAATAAAGAGCTATGTGCCGATGCGCACCAACAAGGATAGGACGTGTATCTGCTGTGGCGATACGATCCCAGCCGGCAGCAGCAGGATGATACCTAGACACGCTAAGGCAAATCACGGTCTATGTTTCCCGTGCTTCAGGAAATGGAGAGATACCGGAGGAGATCTTAAGCTTATGGACAACCCAGGAGACGCGAAGAAAGAGCATGTCATACATATGTCTAATATCCTGAAAGGGAATTGTGATATAATAAAAGGTCGAAAGCTTTACGTGGCTTTTAAAAAGGCGATAAACGGCGGAAAGAAGATCGTTATCAAATTTGACACTGATCAACCGATATCTATGTCAACAAGAGTCATGAATCCTTCATTCGGGGAGATTATGGATGAGTACGGCAAGGACATATTCCAAGGTAATCTCAAACTGGTAGATGTCCCAAAAGGAGTTAAAGACTTGATAGTTAGCTATATAGAAAAATATCGTAAATTATGAACTTCAAGACATTTATATTCATGATCCTGACATTCAGGAGAGTAGATCCTATACCTAGGGATATAGGTCTTATGTTAAGTACAACGTTCTGGATATCTATAGTATGGATAATATCCAACTTTGCTATATTGATAATGAGATTAATAAAATAGACAAGATGAAACAAGGAGACGTGATATACGATAAAAAAATATTGGAGATAGGGATAGCGCTAGGCCTAAAGGGCGCCATATCATGTATATTTGGTTCATTATTAAAAGATGACTGCAATATAAAAGATGAGATAATTGATATATCTAAACATATAAAAGAAAAATTAATATCAGATAATCATGGATAATAAACAACTTTATAAAATAACGTTGACAAGGGAACAACTGATGCTGATATCCCGGTGCGTGGAGGACATAAGCAGATACGCAGCCGGGGACATGGATCTTCAGCATACCACGGAAACTTTGATAAATGATATGGACAGGACGGAAACGCCGGGGATAAGAAGCTTTATAGTCAATAACTCACGAGCGATAAGAAGAAGGTTGTTCCCGGATCTCGAAGACTATGAACATATAGGGTATGATGGAGGCGGTAAGGATAAGATAAATAGAAAGAGGCTTATCGGAAACACCTACCAGATATATAGGTCTATACTGCATCAATTGGCTATTGACGAGAACTGGAATAACGTGTATAGCGATATTACGTTACCTTCAGGTGATATGGGGACGATTAAAGTGGAGAGGGTTGATGATGAACGGGAAAGTAAGGGCGTTTAACGGGGATATGGGTATGGCGATGTCCGTATTCAAGGATATGGTAGGGAAGGTAAGATTTGTTTTTGCCGACCCTCCTTATAAGATAACCCAAGCAAGATACGACAAGGAGGGACTTGATTATAAGGCGATGTGGGAGGTAATCCAAAAAACGCCGTGTCCGTACGGGGTGGTAGCCGTCACCTGTTCCCTCACGGCGGCGGTCGAGATCATGAGGGTCGCCCCAGCGGGATGGTACCGGTACGACCTTGTTTGGCATAAGACTACCCCTACAGGTTTTCTTAACGCCAAGAAAGCTCCATTAAGGAATCATGAGTTGATACTTATCTTCTCACCTATGCCACTTGGGAAGCATACATATAATCCCCAAAAGACTTATGGTCATGTCAGGAAAGTATCCAAGGCCTCCAGTAAAGCGGGATGCAAGGAAACGGAATTATATGGCAAAGCCGGTCTCACTACATACGATAGCACGGAGAGATACCCGCTATCGGTCATGACATTTAAGACAGACAGGCAAAAATCAGCCATCCATCCCAACCAGAAGCCGATGGAGTCACTAAGATACTTGATACGAACATACACGAATCCGGGAGACGCGGTAATGGATCCGGTAGCCGGGAGCGGAACGACAGGGATAGCGGCTTACGAGGAGGGAAGGGACTCCCTGCTTGTGGAGATAGACCGTCAATTCTTTGATGAGATGATAAACAGATTTAATAACAATAACATTAAAACAGATAGGATATGAATAAGATTGAAGAATTAGAAGCCCAATTAATGGCGGAAAGAATAAAAGTACAAATTGATCTAAAAGAGAAATATAAATGGGTTATTGGAAAATATGTTAAACATGACGATTCTTTTATGATAAGAATAGATGATATATGTCATGTCCATACATCTTGTATGAATGGCTATGCGGATAATTTAGAACCAGATGATTCTATTTACATAAATGGTACTGTAGCTCATTGCGATGTCAAGAATAATTACTATTCTTTATCAAAAGATGAAAACATCCAAGTACAGGCTAAAGATGTAATAGATATGCCTGATGGGGAATTTGAGAATATGGTAGAACGGTTGTTTAATGAGGCAAAAAAGAACTTGCTATGAGCCTGTTTGTATGCGCTAAATGCGGTTGTGTCGATAATACCGCCACGTCTAGTTACTGGATGTTGACAAACGAGTATATGGTGGATAAATTCGACTATGCCAAGGAACTACAGCCGTACAAGGGCATGGGGCTGTGCGGCGAATGCGGGAGGCTGGCTACCAGCCCAGACGGACGTGATGTCGTGGTGCCCGGTGAATGGCACGGGAAGTTCCTGAAGGAGAAAGCCACCGAAGAGCAGTTGAAACATGTAGGATATAAAAATCTAATTCCATTTCTCTATCAGATTGTATATCAAATCCATAATAATCTTTATTCCCTTTAACGAAATCGTCTATATGGCATATGTAGGACGATCGAGCTGTCAACTGATTCAATTTATCAGGCATGATAATTTTCAAAGACCCTATTTCGTTGGATTCGGACGTCAAAATTCCACTACTATCCTTCACGGAATCCTGATAAATGCTTACATTTGCATTCATAGTTGATAATTATTTATTCCCATCCGTCCGGGATGGATAGATGGGAATACAAAAATAGCCAATCTGATTGTTTTAAGCAATCTGCTGGCTATTTTTTTTCTTGTCATACTATATCAGCTATCTTCCCCTGTCAAAATACCAATTAGCGTCCTCCCCGGACTCATCCTTATCCCTGCCTCCTAAGAAGAATCCCATCGTCATGCCGTTGGTCATCAACCAGTAGTCGGATGTCTGCTTAATATCTCTAGCCGTCTTGATATTATACCATTGCTTACCAAACGAGAACTTCATGAGCTGCCTCCATAGCTTGCTCTCTCCCTTATACACGCCGGTCTGGACGGTAGCGAACGGATCCCAGTTTCGAGGATCGGTGAGGTCGCCTAACTTCCGGGCGGTAACCAGCGGATCCTGTAGCATGTCTATGGCGTTAAGCTCCATGAACGGGGATGTCTGGGAAGCGATCTCATTGATCGTCCTGAACCCTATATAGGTAATGAACTGCCCGAACCAGCTATCCTCGTTATCCTCCCTGTATCCCATCAAAGCCCGTCCTATGGCCATCATCGTGGCGAATACCGCCATATTGATAATCGATCTCTTGATATTGACCTGCTCGTAGGGGGTAAGCTTATCATACTCTTCCTTAAGCACGTCATATGCCTCCCCCATCCTACCCTCTGACATCGATCCATAGACATTTCCGGCCAATCTCCATAATGTTCTCATATATCCTTCCTCGAACTGGTTGGTCTGGAAATTGAAACCGGCTTTCTTATACGCCCGCTGCACGGCCAATATAAACCATCCACGATGAGGCAGCACCATGTTAAGGATAGCGTTCCGGCTAGCCCCCACCCGGTTCTGCTCGTTCAAGGCGCCGTCGCAGATCTGCACCATACTTCTGACCCTACTAGATAATGTAGGTATGTATCGGTCTATAATATCCTTGTTAGCCTCGTTCTTAGCCACGATCTTCCCATCCTTGACATCTACCATGTTCCACATAGAATAATCCCTTAAACGCTCCCAATCACGTTTAGCCTCGTTAGCGGACATATTCCTGTCCTTCATCATCATCTCCTTGAAATTGGAGTATGACCAGAACTGACCCTCGTATAGGCGGGTATCATCCATGACCGAGATAATGACCTGCGGATCCAACGGGGAGTTAAGAACCTCCATCATCTTAAACGGCAGGTCCCGGAATAAGGTTCTCCAGATCTTGTTATACGCCGCGGATCGTACACGGTCGCGGACATTGAACACGCCTAGAGCCTCTCCAACGACATATAGCTTGTTGGTACGGTTTATGTCCCCGATCTCAGACACGTACGTACTCAACTGCTTCTGGGCTTCCCCATAGGCGTATTTCATGGAATCCTTGCTTATATACCGCCCCACCATACCCTCCAAAAGGAAGTTGGCCTGCCCGGTAAGGGCGCCGGTAGCCGCGACGAACGGGGAGAAGCCTAAGTTGGATTTGGATACGAACTTAGTAAACATAAGAGCTAGCTTATTAAGGTCCACCTTATAGCTTCCTACGTTCCATTCTATACGTTTGTTATTTATCCTGACATCATAGATACTGGCGTTAACCCAATCTTGGAACATCCTATAGGCATGCGTCGCCTCTGGGTTCTTACCGCCGTCGTATTGCGTCTCCAGCATCATGTTCCTGTATCCCATGACATCATCCAAAGCCGCTCTCTTATGCTTGTAAGCGGCTGCTTGTAAGGATAACATGGAATAGGAGTACGCGAAATCATGAGATACGTCATCGGCATTCTCTAGCTTACTTAGATAGTACTTGGGGATCATGCGATATTTGTTGTCGTTCTCATCAAGCTCTCCTAGGTCTTGCCCTTGACCGTGTATAGGGTCATCCACCCTCTCGCCAACAATATCACGCACGGCGTTGCCGATGGCCGCCTTCGGGTCAACCCCGGCCTGCACCATCCTCTCCACGCCGCCCTTGGATATTTGTGGTATCTGGTAGATGTTCCTGAACCGCTCGTCATAATCCTCCATAGCCTTACGGCTTATGTTAAGCAGCTCCTTCCTCATCTCCCACTTATCCTTATTGATCGTAGCTTCCTCCCCTTCGTTGGTAATACCGTATTTCTTGAAAAAAGCCTCGTTCTTGTACTTATCGAACCTAGGCGTATGATATCCATAACCCAGATCGGGATTATAATTAGGATTACGGAAAGAACTCTCGGCATCGGCCTCTTCTAGCCACTGGTTGTTGATCGATAAGTCAATCATATTAATATCGAACCCGAAACGGGATACGCTCTCTTCATTTGATATACCATTTTCCATGGCATCAAAGAACTCGGATACCTTATACGTACCGTTATTTATCTTCCTAACGAAATCAGAATATCCCTTGGGAGAGTATTTCCTCATATAAGGATACAACCGGGTTCTGGCGTACTCGACAAGGATCTCATCAGTCTTACCCATCGCTATGTCGTTAGCCAGCTTATTATTGAAGCCAGGACCGTATTTCTTTCTTAAGAACAATGTCTCTATGAACGTCCATGACGGGTTCTTCCGGGACAGCTTGGCGGCCATCCTATCCACCTGACTCCGGGAGCGGGCGGACATATGCTCCTTGGCGAACTTAATCTCATCCATACCCTTGTCGTATGCCATGGCGTCCCTTAAAGCGTTACGGTAAGAATCCGTGACCCCACTCTCCACCGTATCGGGCATATCCATCTCAATAGCCTCAGCGGAAGCGGCGGCGTTAATAACGCTCTTAGCCTCAGCCAGACGGTCGTATAGCTCGTTTATCTTCCTTAATGAGGCGGATCCACGTAACCTATCGAAATCATACTCGCCATATCTCGTGCTATCCCGGTACTGGATAAGCAAGGGCCTTAGCTGGTCATTGATCTCATTTATTGTCGCCATCGCCTCCTCTACCTTCTCTATCCCTGATGATGATACAGATTGCTCCGTGATCTTATCAACCAGATTCTCGTAATAATCACCCTCCTCGGATCCCCACATATCCTTGGAGAAGCCAAGATGACCGCCAGCCAGCAGGAACTCGAACGCCGCCTTGCCGCCCTCTGACCGCTCTATCCCGCGAAGTATCTCCTTGAACTCGGCGGAAGCCTTACGACCCTCGTTGGTATTCCCGAACTCCTCGGCCCATGCCTCGTCCCATGCCTTGATCTCCTCGGACATCATCAGGGCCTCTGATCCCTCTTCCTTTGGTGTCCCATCGGAATACCACTCGCTCTTGGCTATAGCCCTGTCACGTAAAATATCCAGATAAGATCTCCAAGCTATAGGATCGGATTGAAACGCCTTCCAATCGACCTTCCCGTTCCTCACGAACTTATCCATAGCCACATACCTGCTCCTGCGGATACGGGTCATGAAATCGGACGTGGCTTGCGATACCCTACGACCCAGTCTTTCCTCGACCTTCTTATTGACTTTCTCGATCTTATCGTAATAAGCCTGCACCATAGGCTTCTCACGATTCTCATCCAACCACCTATTTATCGCGTCGAGATATCGTTGCTGATCCTCGAACGTCATGTCCGAGATATCAAAATTCTGGATACTTGGCTTGAATATATGATTGACCTCCTTCGTAATAGGCTTATCCCCGTCATATCCTACTATGTCGTCACGGGTCTTCACCTTAAGGCCTCTATCGGATAGAAGAAGATCGATAAGCTGCTTCTCGGTCTTACCAGTAACCTTTTTAAGATCATATATATCGATAATAGCCTTAGCCTGCTCTGTCCGATACAGTAAATCGTATTTGGCGAAATCACGGGACGAATCAAGGTAATCAGAGTTCTTACCGTTTATCTTCTGTATAAGATCCTCATTATCCTTTATCCCCCATCCACGCTCTTTCATCATCTTCGTCATCTTATTGATATTAGCCACGCCCTCAACATGAGCGTCGTTATAAGCCTTGGCAAGACGTTGCCCCAACATGCCTAAGATAGCGTTCCCGCTATGTTCTAACGTCCCGAAAAACCGGGACATGACATTGATATCCTTATGGATGTTATTTATCAACTTCTTTATCCCATTCCAATATCTTTCCGGGATATTAAACATCCGGAGCTGTCCATCCAGCCAGTCCTCATTACGATCACTTCGAAGGGCGTTTATATCGGACATGGATGTCTCAGCCATACGTAATATATCATCCATATCCTCTACCATGCCAACCTTGTTGTTGCCATAATAATCCGCCGCCTGATTATTGACGAATCCACGAAGATTCCTGATTAACGGTACTATCTCCCCATATACGTTATCGATAACCTGTATCGTCTCATAATCCAATCCCTTGTCGCTCTTACGCAAGCTACTGGCGACCGTGACCAAATACTCCACCTCAGCCTTGGCGGTCGCTATGACACTCTTGGTGGATAACAGGTTGTTGTTTTTATTAAGCTCACCCCCGACTTGTCTCACCTTCTCGCCTATATCACGAAGAAGGGAGATACTCTCACCGATCCTCTGGCTTTGGCTTGATCTCATCCTCTGCAATCTGGTGTATAGCCTTTCCAATGACCTACCGTTCTTGATCAACTTATTAGCCACGTCAACGTCCGATAACGAGTACATGAGATGATCGCTATCCTTTAGCAGAAGCACGTCAAAGGCGCTTGGATCATCAGCTAACGCCGACTCCCTTATCCTGTCAAGTACCTTATTTAAATCCGATCTTTGGCTGGAGAAGAAATTACGTATAGCTCGTACCATCCTGCCAAACAAGGAGAGCTGGGCGTCCTCGGACGAGGTCAGATCCTCTACCGCCTGTTCCATGCCCGGCACGAACCGCTGGGCCAACGTCTTACCTAGGATCTCCCGCTTCACCATCCGATCCAGCTCCTCTCCTTGGTATTCCTTCCCATACACCTCATAGTAACGACCAGCGAACTGATTCCATAACGACGTGCCGACAATAGAATCCAGCACCTCGTCAATCTCCTGTTGGTTACGATAAGTATCGACCAAGAAATGAGCCACCTCCTCATTGAGATCCTCTACCGTAGCCCCCTCAGCCAAGGCGATAACCCCATTGGCCATGTCAGATAACGCCCTAGCCGAAGGATCCACGCCATTACGCATCTTATACTTATCCATATACTCAGACATACCCATCACACGGATACCTAACGTGGATAAGATATTGGTGATATCAGTCCTATTCTGGAGATCCTCCGCCTTCTCGTTCTCGATAACCCCACGGACATTGCTTCCGTACAAAGCGTTATCCTCCATCATCAACGACAAGGCTAGCTCCATGAATCCATCATACTTGTTATTAAGCTCCTCAAACTTACCTTGCCTTAACATACCCTTGATCTCCGATCTGCTTACCGTAACCTTCTCCCCGGACGTAGTGATAAGATCAAGATCATTACTTACCTCCGTATCAAAACCTATAGAACCCAATACGTTCATTTCGGAGGACTGACTTCCAAATCTATTTTTAAGGCTAGAGAAGGCATCCATAGCGTTATAGATCTTAAGACCATCAGAATTGCCGGCTCCAGTAAGATAATATCTATCCCCTAGCCTTATACGTTCCCCACTCAACATGCCTTTCTTGATAAGGTAATTAACAAACCCTCCACGGGTGCTTATATTAGGGTCTGGGCTAATACCAAGGATCGGGATGAATGACTCGCTGTTATTAAGGGTTATCGAGGAAGAGCCAAAGGAGATGTCAGTCGTGCCAGACGGGATGTCGCTCTCCTCGACACTGCCGGCCAAGAACCCGGCCTCGACCCGCCCACCGGACGATCCTTTTATGGCGTTGGCGTAAGATTCGTGTATCTTGCCGTCATCCGATCTAAAGAACAGGCGAGGCTCACCGGAATCATATACCAATCTTGAAGATGGGGGAGTATAATTCTCAATATTATTTAACGGCAAGACATTGCCAGAAAATATGATCTCCCCGTCTATACTTCCGCCTTTCACCCTAATATTAGGTCGTTGCCCGGTAAAAGCGCTTTCCACGGCCTTCCATAACATACGGGCTGTCTCCTTGATGTCTATATTCTCCCTGATAGCCCTTATATCATCCCATGACGCCTCTTTCAGTATCGTGTCGCCAATATTATCCTCATTTATGGAATCCAAATCCACCTCCTGTACCGTGGATGTATCTACCACCGCCATATCACTGACCTCACCTACCTCTCCGGAAGTAAGATAAGCCACTACATTGTCGCTATTCCCAAGGCTTCTGGCCAACGCCGGGGCGTCCATATCACTTATGGCAGACAAGACCTTGGCTGACATAAGTTGTCCCCACTCGCTAGCGTTAAGTCTGGCACTTATGGATCTGGCGGCCTCCTTATTCCTTGGTACGGACTTCGTCCAGTCACCGAACTTAGACCTAAACTTATCGTTATAAATAGTCATATAAGCTTCAGCGGCCTTATTAAGGTCACTTACGGCGGCTATACCCGCTATCTTATCAAACAAGGTGGATACCTCTCCGGAAGGGGTCAAGACACGGGTTATCTTACCCTTACTATTTCTTTTAATTACACAACTTGACATAACTTCATGTTTTTGGCAAAGATAAACAAAAAGCCTCCACAAATAAGCGGAGGCTGATATCCTTGTGTTCCTTATATAATTTATGGCTTAATCCGTATTCTTACTATTGATGAACTCACTAACGCAATCACCAGCAAAGCCGGCTATATATGCCGCGTGTTCATCCTCTCCAACCTTAAAACCAAGAGACATATTGCAAAACTGGCATACGCTCATTGCTATATGGAATGACTCGTGACATATATTTCTCATTATTAAATCATCGTCGCTCGAAAAATTCCAAAGTATGGCGAATTTATCGTCATCATCCCTATCCCTTACCAAATTCGCGAAAGACGCCTCCTTGTCCATATCATCCCCATCTCCCCATTTCCCCTCGTGTTCAGGCTCCATATTTTCGAAACGATCACACAATGTCTTATAATCCAATCCAACCGTGATAATCAACTTCAACGGATATATCACGAAATCAAATTCCATCTCTCTCATAACTCCTTTAATTTTTCTATAACCTCAAAACACATCTCACACTCAATCCTACGATACAACTGCCTTACGCCATCTATCGTAGTCCAATAACGACCACCCTCTCGGTGCGGGAACTCACTCATTACCTTAGTGTCAGCCACATCATGTAGATCGTATGAGTCAAAAACATAACTTACATATATCGTCAAGATCAAAATAAGTAACCTTATTATACGACATACAACGGATTTGTCTCCCATCAGGAACCTGAACATCGAAAACATTTATCTTCTCCATATTAAAAAACAGAGGGATGCCGATCCCATCACAGACCGGTATCCCTTATAATAAATTAGCGACGAAAAGCATGGTGATGGACATGCGCCACAAATGTAATTACAAAATTCGTAAAAACAAAATATCAAGGACAATCACCTATGCATTCGCACGGAGCATCGCTTTTCAAAACCCCATACACCCGATTGTCGCTAGTCAGCCATCGTTTGCCGTCACTCGTAATATAAGCCTGCCGGCATCCCTCCTGATTCACCGTGAGCGTCTTCTTAATACCTTTTGAAGTTGTTATCTCCAGCTCAAGAGTCCGATCAAGACCGTTGTTCATCACCGAGCCAAAGGAAACGGGGGCGCTTCCGGTCCCGGACCCCGGGCTGACGGTCAGAGGCTGGTCCGTTACCTCGCCTACCCCGTCCTTCCAATTAATATTCAAATCATTAGCCATAGTTGTATTATTTTTGTTCTATTGCAAAGATAGCAAAACAAATAAACCCCAACCGGCTTTAGTCGATCGGGGTCTGAGCAAGAGAAAAGAAACTGATTATCGTCCCATCATTCTCGATACGGTTCTAGCCGCAGCTTGCGCCCATGTCCAGCTGTCATTAGATGTTACGTTAACCGTCTGTTGAGTACCATTTACATCCAAGTTAATAGTCTTCTTGTCAAGCTCGATAGTAGAGTCTCCAGCGGCTTGCGTTACCGTCACGTTGTCTGTCTGGGCACCAGCGGCAGTTACCTTCAATGTAGCTGTCAGTTCCTCGGTCGTGACGTTGGCCGGTACGTTCGAGATCGTGATGCTCCAAACGAACTCGCCAGCGGCTCCGGGATCGTCGGCGATAACCGCTCCGTTAGCCGTAGTCTTTCCAGCCGCCGTGTAGTTAGCCGGGAGCTGTAACGTAAGCCCGTTCTCCTTAGCCGGCGTGACCGCGAACGTAAGCTTAGTACTGTTAGACTTACCGGTGATGGTAACATTACCGCCTGTCTTTTGTACGGAAGCGTTAGGGCTGTCTGATCTTACCACCTCAGCGGCCGCTGCCTGATTAACTACCAACGCCTTCTTAGCCCCGCCGTTCGTGGTGACCGTAAGGTTGATAGCGCGTTGAAGACGACCGGTGTGTTTCTCACCGGAAAAATTAACCGCCTGATCTCCTGATCCCGATACTGGGTTGACGGTTACGAAACCGAATTTTTGTGATGCCATACTTAAATATATTTACAAATGTCATTTTATTATGCCAAAAATAACTTGTATCATATCACAAGCCAAATATAGGGGGGGGGTAGATACGACTAGCCCTGTACAACCTCAACATACAACCCGATCAAGTCCTTTAGATTATGACTAAGAGGAGTTCCGCTATCCCTAGTGCACTTATATACATCAGCGTTCTGGATGTAATATTTATCCTTGAATATCTCCATTGGAGGGAAATACGGGATAGGATCCCCTATGGTCCCGGCATGCTCCTTATCAATGACCTTGTATAAGGAAGCCGTATTTAGTCCGGGTTCCCATTCCTTTGATAATGTATGTTGTTGAATAACCTCATAAAGGATATCCGTATCCTCCTTCACCACCCTGAGACAGAATCCGGCATCCACCGACAACCCAAACTCCGCCCCCTCTTGTCCCCATATAGGGAATAGGACCTTAACATCCAATCTCTCGTTAGGGGATAAAGATATAGCCTTGTTATTAACCACCATTCTGGAGAATCTGACAGCCACTTCCTTAGGATCGGAGGCATCTTTCTCCTTTGCCTGTTGCCGGACATAAGTCATGGTGATATTTACCTTATCCGGATAGCCGGACTGAGCGTCAATAGCCCTCACCTGCTCTACGGTAGTGGCTAAGCTTACTTCCCTCTGTTTGGCTCCTAACGCCGACATCAGGTCATTATCATACTTATCCATCATCCCGATCAAGATCTTGCCTTCCGTCATATCGAACTCCAGACCTATGATCGTTATCTTACCAGCTATAGCCCCATCAGCCAAAGCGTTACGCCTATCATATTCAGGGATATAGATATTTTGGTCATCCAAGAAAAACTCATGAAGATCCTCATTCTCATAAGTCCTGATCTCCTCATACTTAGCCGATTTCTCCTCATTAAGAAGCCTTGAGTCATCCAATTTAGCCTCGATAATCTCCTTAACCGTAGCTTTAGGATTAGCCTCCTTGAACGCCAATTGCTCCTCCCCAAGCTCTATCCATGGGGCGGGATTCCCGTTAATGTAATCATCATAACTATAGCCCTTGGCGTAATTATCATCAAGCGGATCGTCCTGAACTAATTCATTGGGATATATTTCCCTGTTTATATATACGTAGCTCATATCTTATATCATTAATCTTGTTCTTTAACGGCGATACTATACTTATCTGAAGCGTAACACCAGATATTTATCTCGAAAGGCTTGTTAGCCGTAGTGGTTATAGAAGTACCACCCATGCTTACATAAGCCCCGGAGTTGGGTATAGCCTGCGTGAAGGCCGCCGACGGGACGCACCTGATCATCAGCTCCTCCCCTATCTGCATCCCTGACTGCACGGATAGGGTGGCGGCGGCTGATAACGTAGCCGTGATACTTCTCTTGCTAATAGGCAGGTGAGCTAATGTCGTGACCGTATTAACCCCTATAAGCCTGTTCACGGTCTTCTTGTCAGCCGCCGCCATCAACCCGTTAGTAGACTCGTTGGCTACGGCGTATGTCGTGTTAGGAGGTGTAGCCCAAGCGCCATCTCCACGCATGAAACTGGATGTGCTTCCATCAAGCTGTCTCAATAAGCCGTTAGCTGTAGTAGAGGCTAATCCGTATGTGGTATTGGTAGGCACTACCCACGTTCCATCACCACGAAGAAAAGATGCCTGCTTGCCAGCGGCCGGCGCAGGCACCAACCCTGCCGATCCTGCGGCTGAGGACGTCGCTCCGCCCATGTTGCTATATGTGGTATTAGGAGGGGTTTGCCATGTCCCGTCACCACGAAGATACTTGGCTTGCGCTCCGGCGGCAGGTGCGGGGACCAAGCCGGCCTTTCCCGCCGCCGAGGCAGAAGCGGCTCCCATATTGGCGTATGTCGTGTTGGTATCCGTCCACGGAACATTCACATACATCTTACCATTTCCGTCAAGAGCTACCGGATAATTCTTCCCATTAGCTGAGTACCCGATCTTAACAAGACCCAGATTATCGCTCGTGGCCTGTGAGTATGTAGTGTTATTGTCAGTCCAAGGGACATTGACGTACATCTTGCCATTAGCCAAGAGCACAGCGTAGTTCTTTCCATTAGAAGCATAGCCGATCTTAACCAATCCTAAGGTGTCGGCCGTGGCTTCATTATACGTTGTGTTATTATCCGTCCATGGAACGTTGACGTAAGCGTTGCCGGACGAATCCAGTTGCACCTTATAGTTCTTCCCGGAAGTCGTATATCCCACCTTAATACCGCCAAGAACGGTAGCGGAGGACGTGGGAGGTGTGAAGGTACTTGGTTTGCCCGTAACCCCTGACCAAGGCACGGAGGAAGCCTGACTGGCCGTGTAAGGCTCATACCCATCCTCACTGTTTAATTTAGACTCGTCTTTTATCAGATACATCTTACCTGTAGACGTGACCTTTACCGTATCACCACTTTGAACCGTAGCGGTGGTAAGGGCGAATCTAGCCGTATCATTAGCTACCACGACCAATCTCTCCAAAGCCGCCTTAGGTAACCTATCCATGCTGATGGTTCCGGACGCGATCTTAGAGGCATCAAAATTGGCCAATGTCGTGGAGATAGTTACGTTGTCTCCGAAGTCCGATGAGACACTACCGGTAACAGCCCCGGACAGCGCTATGGTCCTAGCCGCCCGTAATTTCGTGGCGGTAGGGGCATTATCCGTCTTAAGAGCATATTTGGTAAGATCAATATCATTAGCCTTATCCAAAAGCTGATCTATCTGCTTACCATTGTATTTACCTTGAAAATCTTCCATATCAAACTTATTTTTTGCTCAAATATAGTTATATACATAAATACCAAGAAATCGAGGGGGGGGGGAGATACGGGTAAGTGTCAAAAACTGCCGTCCCCGTGCAGGAATCCGCTACGGAATATAATAGCCTTGTCTTTAAGTTTCCGGACGGATTCCCATTCCCATTCACCCTCACAAGGCTTAACGACATACTTATTCCCCCATGTCTTAAACTTCCTCTCTATAACAAACATCTCTGGGTCTTTTAAGACATGGAAGATACTTCCGACAGGGAAATACTTATCAGTCCTCAATATAACACGATGATGTTTCTCGTCATATTCAGGATCGCCTACGATACGTGCCTTATAAAATTGGAAATCATTTAACGTCTGATCCACTGGCTCTATCCAATAATACCCCTTACCCATTGCAGTTTGTATTTAATTATCTATATTTGCGGTGTAGTAACTCATAATGTTTTAAGTGATTTTCAACCAAAGGGGAAGGGTGTCCGTGAGGATGCCTTTTTTCATTCCCGCCCACCCTTCCCATGAACAAAAGATCTACCTCGAACAAATGTAATCATAATAAGGCTACGATCAAAAAGAAACCCTATCGGTATTCTATTGCCGACAGGGTTCTCCAACGTTGTATCAAACCTAAATCATATCACTCCATTTGATTGTGTCACCGACGAAGCACCGCCGAAACCGTCCTGGTTGTTACGACCGTTCATCAAAGCCGCTACCAAGTTCGGATCCATCTTATTTCCGCCTATCAAATTGGCGAACATACCCGGAATCATAGATAATAAACCGTTAGTGGCGCTTCCACTACCGGAACCCATACCGTCTAACAAAACGATTTTGTCTCCACTTGTACCCATGTCTATTTATTTTTGAATTAATAATAACCCCACCTGATGGCGGGCGTTACAAAGTTCAAGAATTAACAGTCCTAAAATCGTGATATGTGTCATCATCAAAGTACGTCATGTCTTGTAAATGGGATTAATAAAAACCGATACAAGACAAAAAATCCGGAGCGTATCACTACGACCCGGATTCATCGCGAATCTATAAAATCCAATGTTTCAATGCTCGAAAGAAAACGTCTCACGACGTCAAAGAGAGATTAACTACACGAAAAATCTCGCATCAACTTATTTGTATTAGCAGTGTATTCATTAACTATCTTACTGGATGAGGGATTATCCTCTATCCTTGACAGGCGGTTATCGTCACTCCTTACCGTAACATCACCCATCCTTCGTACCATATTTTCTTGATATGATGATGGATCGGAGTATATAAGATCATCAACGAACCTGTATATCGCGCCATCAACCGTCTCACCTACCTTCTCATATAAACCGGATTGGAATGACACGAAATCATCATACCTCCCACGAGCCAAGAACGAACCGTCCGGTCTCGCCTCGACGCCGCCGTTGACCTCCCGGAGCAGGCCCGGATTCCTTTGGTACAGATACCTGTAAAACCCGGCATCCATCATCCTATCCTGACCATCCAGATAGAAAAGGTTTCTCATGCTACTGTCACCGGACTCGATAGCCACGTCAAACAGAAGATCCCTTACCTGACCTTCCGGCAACGACATCTCCATGCTTTTTAACGTACTTCTGTCATGGTGGTTCAAAGATACGTTATAAAATCCATTAAAATCAAGGAGACGTAAGACATTATTATATAAATCCGATTTTTTTAACCTCTCCTTGATCTGGATCTTCCTCAACGATGTACAGGATTTGATAAAATCCCGATCCTTTCCCTGCCTAGCCTCGTATCTCCTGAACTCCCGATCAATATCGACATCATCCATCTTAGGGGTTACGGGATGCTGGTATATCAATCTGGTAAGGATCATGTCCTCTGTATTCGAGGATGAGATGTTGGACATAACTAGCTTCTTTATGTTATCCTTGACCACGCCAATATCGGAACGGGAAGCCCCGGCGGGGACCACGCCAGCCGGCAAGTACGAGGGTCGCTCTATCCCGATATTGGCCAACATCTCATAAGCCTGATCGGTGTCGGTTATCGGAGCCGTGTTATGGTACGTATTCCTACCCATATACAACATGCCCCTATCATACATATCGGAAGGGGATGTATTCCCGGACCTTACATACACCATCCTATCCCCGGTAGAATAAGTATCCTGAACCTCGTATATCGGGTTCCCTTTTCCTGTTATCCTATCAAGATCGGAGATAAAGCTATCGTATACCGAATTGCCGGCCTGTATGGAAGACAACATGACATCCAGCGACGCCATAAGATCACGGATATCCTCAGGTCTGGATATAACCATCTCATCGCTGATCGCCTCGCTTATATCCACGCCCATGTCGGCAAGATCCATGGCTATGCCATGCAGACGTCCGGCAACGTCCTTGATGTCCTTAAAATCATCCATATCGATTATCTCCCCAACCTTATCCCTTAGACCCTTCATATCCTTAGGCATACTGATATACGGTGTGGTACTATTGAAGTACGAGTCGGTAATCGTATTTCCGTCCTGACTCCGAACCTCCATACGGGTCATATTACGATACGTGTCATACATCCGATCCGCGTAATCCTGATCCTCCTGATACCGGAGTGCCAAGGAAGGGTATGGGATGGAGGCGAAAGCCTGATCGAACTCCCGGCGGTCACTGATACCGCCTACCGCCCTCATGATCGTATCCCTTACCTCTATTGGATTCAAGCCCCTTCTCTTTCCTAACGAGTCATATGTATCCTCATATATCATATAATCATCACCAAGGCCTGACTCGGAGGACAGGAAATACATATCCTTCTCATTAAGATTCCCCTCAGACATAAAATCGACAATCCTCCTCATCATATCCCTTACCCGCTCATACGCCGATCGGTTGGTCATGATATTATCAATCTCATCGGCGTCATACATCCCGGATCGTTCAAGATTATATCTGTTGATGAATATATCACCGCCTGAGAGGAAATTAGATACAATCATATCATTAAGATCATTGATATTATCAACCCCCAAGGAAGTAAGGGTGTTATTGATATCCTTAACCTCATCGGCCATGAAATTGCCGGCGAAATAGTTCTTTCGCTTGATAAAGGACATAACATCATCATACCTAGGTTCCCCGTTACTATCTAGGTCATATTCCGATGGCATGGACATCCAATCGCCAAAGAAAGACACGAAGTCGGGGGAGTAGGCCGTACCCCAGACCGATAAGGCCTGCTTCTGGTCGCCCAGCGCCTCCATCGCCCTTTGGTATAATCCGGATGGTTGGTTGTTAGGGGCAAGGACATTATCTACCCTACCCTCCTTATTTTTTATAACATAACAAGATCTGCCCATTACTAAATCGTTTTGTTACAAAGATATAAAATCCCATCTACTCTCACGAGCGGACGGGATACCAAAATAACAACATAATAACAAACCTTATGTTTCTACTGAAAAGTACAAATCTTTTTGCCGATCCTCACGGACAGGCAAAAACTCAATCCTAAATTATAAAAAATGGAGTTTATCGTTTAGCGAAAATATCCTTATCTGATCTACCGAGAACCCTGCCTTTTAATTCCAAGAACCTAGGCATCCATTCCCTAGATATCTTAGACACGATCCACTGGAATCCCTTAGGAGTTACATAAACAGTGTTAGTTCCATAAAACTCATCGTCATCACGATATCTGTAACGAGCATAACCACGATCTATCATCCTTTGGGAAAGCAACCACCTCTTACCGGTCTTAGCGAAGAACTTATTATCCTCAAGCAATATACGAAGATTCTTCTCCGCTATATCATAACCATGAGCCTCCAACTTCTCCCGAACCTCCCTGATCAACATATCTGTCTCTTGGGCTATTTCGGCTGTCTTGGCGAACTCAACCATAGGAGCCTGTTCTTTGATAATATTATCAGATATCCTTTTGGCTTCCTCTGCGGCTTTCTTCGCCTCAGCTAATGCCTTTTTCTCCTTTTCAGATTTAAGTAACGCCTCTAATGCCTCTATATAATCAGATGGAAGATCGTTTCTGCTTATATCAGGGTTATTCCTATTTATTGATGTATGCCCTTTCAATAGAAGTTCCTTTATCTTGTCTGCACACCATAACTTAAAATCTATACTAAGCCATTGAGCAAAATCTATAGCTATATCTTCATGCAGCCATACTCCACCTCCAAAAGCTGGCATTCCAGTCTTCTTTATAACTAACTGATTTTCAGATTTACCAGTTTTTCTGGTAATTGCACTAACCAGCTCATTCGCAGATGTTAGCGATAAATAATCATTTGGTCTTCTATTGAAGTGTTTAGCCATCTCTGTGGCATTAATATAAGTCGTTCCATTGATCGTCTTAAAAGTCACCTCATTTCCATCATAACTAAAAATCTCAGATAATTCACTCATAATATAAAAACAACGAGAGCCACCAGCGTCCGTTACTCCACTGATGACCCTCATCTATCGCCTACGTCTAGGCGAGTTAATATCTTCTTCTGGTCTAGCAACGGATAGACACCGCAAATATAAGACCTTATTTTGAAACTACAAACAGGAGATATTTTTACAAAAAATGTAATCAGCCATATTCCTCTGTCATATATAAAGCGTAGCTATACCTATCCTCTATCATCTCCACCACCTTCTTGATATCAGATAAAGTTAGTTTCTTTATCTCCATATTCCTGCTATCCATCCTGACAAAAGAGTTCTTGAACTCCTGCTCGGTTATAGCATCCAACCTAAATAGATTGTATTTTATAAGCAACTGGCTTACGTCAAATATCAGGATATTAAGATCAATATCATCCTTCAACTCATCAAGAAGATCACGCATCATGGCTTTGATAGCATCGGTATCAAGTTCCAGTTTCTCGGCCTCTCTCATCAACTTCTTGATAATACCATTGTGCTCGATTATGATGTTAGCGTTATCGTCATCGGTAGGTAGAAGGATATCCATCGTACATTTTATACCCACCTTATCACTAAGCCTTTTATTGAACTCAGTCATATAATCAAAAGCCTGATCCCTGCTTAATGAGTATGTATGATCAAGCAACCGCTTTTGTCTGACCTTGACAAAATAGTTACTGGTGTATAACATCATCAAGACCTTTACTCGCTGGATGCGTAGGTCTTGCATGATCTTCCGATGTAAAAAGGCATCTAATTGCATAATATAAAGAGTCCCCACCGGGGCCATCACACACCCGACAGGGACCAGCTTTTAAATATCTTACCCGTCAGGTGATGGGCTGACGCCGCAAAGATAAGTCAAGATATTTTATTTAGCAAGGATTTTCCGCCTCATTTTCTCCGGATACTACGTTACCGTCGGAAACCAAAGACCTATCCTCAGCAGCCTTCGCGGGCGAGGCGGACCCCGATTGGAGGTCAGACGGGCTGCCGAACGGGGTCACAACCTCCTCGAAGAACGTCTCATCCCTCCTGATACTCATCCTGAACTTAGGGGCTATGAAAGGATCGTTATTAAGATCGATGTTGATCGTAACGTCATTCATCAAAATATCCTCCTTAGTCCTGGAATCGCCTATCCACCCTCTTACGTCAGTAGTCATAGGCATCTTACTAGCCGCTTCCTTGACAGCCCCTAGCCGTTTCTTGATAACATCCACGTCTCCCGTCAACGGAATCATATATGTCTTATTATCCAACCCGGATCTGGCTATAGCGTTATTAAGATCCATTATATCATCAATACTTACGCCTCCGCCTAGACCTTCCATAATCCTGTCAGCCATCGATCCGATCATGGATGAGAATGATGGTATATCCTGATTTTTCAATCTTACGGGGTACAGGTAATTTCTTCCATTTCCTGTCTTTATAGCTACAACCGGGATACGCGAATTTTTATAATTACCATACTTGTCCCTAACGATAGCCGTACAGAACGGGAATATGTTATACCTAATATTATCCTTCATCGTAACCTCCCCGTTCTCTATATATCCTACGCTCTCGACCTTACCAACCGTCTCATTGGTAAAGTCATTTTCGGATACCATCAACGTACCATTATCATCACTTATGCTAAAATTAGGTCTTCCCGGCAAAACACTAGTTACTGCACCTACGAACGGTATATCAATCTCGCCAGCGACAGATCCTACATTATCCCTATACAACTCAAAGGCCATACTCCTTAAATCAGCGTTACTTCCTTTTGAGTCCGGGTCATCGGCTTTCAGTACCGAGACGAAATTGCCATCGCTATCCACGATCTTAATAACCATATTATCAACCAGCTCTCTGTAAGCCGACTTAGTCTCATCAGAATTAGGATCAACGGCGTTAAGTCTATTGTATTTATCATACAGTCCCTTGGTGTATGGATCTGACATATCCATCTTAAACCTTACCATATCACCCTTGCGAAGGCTAGCCGCTGCTTCCTGATTCACCGACTCGTTGTTAGATCCAAACGTATCACCCGTATAATAAGGGATAATAGACCCATCCTGCCCCTTGCGATACACCATGAACCAATTGGAGGTCGATAAGGCGGTCTGCCGCCCCAGTATGACACCGGTAGCGTTCTCGAAAGCCTGGGTGTCATCCTCACTAATCATCCATCTTGAATGATTCTTGGACTCAATAACGCTGAACATGTTCGTCCCATCAGTAAAATCCATCACCATCTTATCATCCATAACATATTCACCGGGCGTGACGAGAGCCTTAAGCCCGGATCCCGCCATAAACCTGTCAAGCCTCATCCCTCCTACCTCATAATACATGACCCCACCGATCTCCCTCTTTTGAGCCATCAACACCACCGGATTCTGGGCGGCGTTGACCTCCGTCCCGCCGGTGGATGTCCCGGGTTCGCTCTCCGTGAGAACATCACCCATAGGTATAGACTTATCGTAATCCTTGACAACCATACTTCCATTATCATACAGCCTCATCCATTCCACGAATTGAAGAAGAGGATCATCAGAATAATTATTAATGATATCAATAGCCTCATTAAGTTTATCCTGATCAACTTCATTCCCGTTGTCAATATCATTCATAAGATCATTGTAAGTCTGTATAGCCCCCTTAACCTGATCCTTATCAAGACCATTAATGTTTATATCTATGATATCATCAATAGTATCTCTGATGTTATTTAAGACATTATCGCTGGTATTTAACCTATCTATCATTGACCTAATCTTATTAAGCCTAGCTATAGGATTATCGCCAAACCCATTTACAAGATCATTGATACGATCCTTATTATTATCATATATCTGCCTCTCCCTAGGAGATAAGATATCCTCATTACCGTTCCATATCTTTATAGCTATATTATTGATTCTATCATCAGAAGGATTTATGATATCCTCATTATCAGGTACATTCTCAACGATACCGCCCTCATCAGCCTTGATGTCATTCTCCATAGATCTGGCGATCATATGATTATAGGTCTTGAACATAAATGCCTCGTCCTCTCCTATAAGACCATCTTGATAAGCCTTATCTATGGCCTGATCATTGGCATAAAGGGAATTAGCATCAGGATCATCGGTATTCCTGAAATCATACTTGCTGTCATCCTCCTCATAAGTCTTCCCCCATGCGTTCGATAATATCTTCATGAACCCGCGCTCCTGCGCCCGGATGAATCTTCTGTCACGCATACGACGAAGTGACTCGTTTATATTCTTATAAGCCACAAGATTATGACGATACTCGCTAAGCAACGCCATAGCCTCCTTATGATTATCAACCCCACGGATAGATACGGCATTCTCAAAACCGACTATAGTCTCATAAGCTGCCATAAGATCGGCGGCGCTGATCCTTGATTCATCCCTGTTTAATAACAGCTTAGATATATCTGTCTCTGAGTTAACTAACGTAGCTAATCTCCTCTCCAAAGCAATCCTATCCTCCGTCAATTTAAGAAGTCTATCATTCTCCTTGGCTAACTTGACCTTATCAGACTCAAGAGCTTCCTTAGATGTGACACTCTGCTGAAGCTTCAAAACATTCTTCTCCATTTTCCGTATATCATCTGTAAGCTTCCTGAGTTTCTCAAGATCCCTACTCGAATCAGGATTAAGACGAGAATATATATCTAAAGCAGGTCCTATATCCGTATTGTATATCCTTCCTAACTGATTAGCGATATCATCCAAGTTATCCTTAGCCTCAAGACCGTTATAAGCCATGTTGGAGATATAGGTGTTAAATGATCTATTGGATATACCATCGGTAAGGGAGTCGGCAAATCTGCTGGCCATAGTAAAATTATCAACCTTCTTATTGAACTCACTGATAAGGTTGGACTTATACTCATTTACCTGCCCATCTGTCATATTCATATCGGAAGCTATATCGCTATTAGGTATAGACTCGATGACTGTCTTGAAATTCTCCTTAGTATCATCTAACATCCCCATTTCCTGATCATAACGAAGACGGTTGAATACGGCGTCACTAAAAGTCTTATCTACGATTCTAGAATTAGGTATATCATCAGCGTTATTATCCGTACTTAAGCCTGATAATTGAGCGTTAAGAGCCATACTGCCACGAATAGCTTGGACGGCCGCCGAGGTCAAGGCGCCGGCATTGGTGTTGTAGGCCTCCACCATCCCCTTGTTCCGGGACATGTCTTGGCTCCATTCCTTTATACCACCAATAGTTTTTCCTCCCATAACCGATCCGATAATCATACCGATGCCGATCTCCTTCCATCCCTGATTAGATCCGTAAGTCTCCTTGAACCCGTTCTTTATAGCCTCCATATAGCCTATATTCTGCCGGATAGCCATAGGATTGTATCTTGATTCCACCCAATCCTCGGCGGATTTAATAGCCACTCCCTGAAGACCTTCCTCATACAGACCCTCAGATACCGGGCGTTTGATGATATTGAACGTATTCCCGGCTATTTTCTGCCATTTCTTAGGCGTTATGGCCCTTAATGTCCCGTTATCCATCCTCTCGGCGCCTACGCCAAATATATTGCGTTTTATGAACTTATCCACGCCAAGATCCATGCCGAACATATCGCCGAACATAGCTATATTGGATAATGACAATATACCGACATTAGCGCCAAATACGGCATTAGCGGCATCGGCGTTGTCAGCCCTGAACTTCATAAGCTCCTCATATGGGACTTCCCTTCCATAAGCGTTACGGTAAGACTGCCTGAAATTCTCCTCAGCCTCCATCAACATGCTTCTAGCTTCGACAGATGCCTCCCATGAGGTAGATGTACCAAGGAAAGCGAGGGTGTCCAGCCCCTTGCCTATCCTCTGTCCGGCACGGGCGGCCCTAAGGTAAACGCCGAACGCTTTCTTGGTATCCGAAGCCGCTTTGCCTATCCTAGCCAAAGCCACGCCTGCCCTAGCTCCCGTACGAGCTAAGTTCATCAATCCAGCACCGGAATATACAGCTGATGATAACATGGCACCAACGGTAAAAGCAAGACCGGATAAGAAATCGTTAGACCAGAAATTAGCCGTAGTCATGCTCTGGAGAAAATTCATATCCCGCTCCTCTCGATTGTAATAATGAGCTAGACCATAATCCATCTTCTTATCCTGATCATCCAGCCATCTCGTGAAATCGTTATCAAATACGGCGTTAAAATTACCTCTGGATACACCGGCGTAAATACCATAAAAAGGCTGGATAACGCCGCCTAATCCGTATAAAGCAGCCTTACCCGCCAGCTTACCCAATCCTCTCATCCATTTCTCGGTCCTACCTTGGCTCCTAGATAGACGCGTGTCGTTATCTACGCCTGAAATATAAGACTCGTATTTAGGTATCCAAGTACCGCTACTGAGTCGATATCTTGAATCCTCCAACGATATCTCCGGACCTGTAAGGTTAAACCTACCCTTATAGCTTTGGTCAGATGCCATATATCCCAATGGGGACATATGCTTTATATCATCATAATAATTTGTCTTAACGGTATTCTTAATCCTTTCCGACAATGATGGTATCTGCGACTTTGATCTCTCCGAAGCAGAGTACGGATCAAGCACGGGAGGCAAATCACGATCCGGTATATCATAGGTATTCGTACCAATGGCCCTAGTGGCATCAACACCCATTGTAGGATAGCCATATCTTTCGGCCAATTTCTTTCCATCAGGAACGTTATTACCGGTTTCCATTATTTCCATTATTTCCACTATTTCTGTTTTTTATCTCTTGATCAATGATACTGGCTATAGGGGAGATGAAACTCTCGAAGTCATCGGTAGTCGATCTGCCCTCACTCCTCCAATACACCTCATTTTCCTTACTAAGTATCTGTTGCCACGCCATAGTCAAATAATACTGAGGACAAAAATCAATCTTTCTGGCTACTTCGTCAGCGTAAGCTACGCCATCTAGGTCTATAGAATACAACGGGGTATCTCCCTTACTGGCTTTCCCCTTACCATATATATCCACATTTATGCCAGAAGATCCATTATTATACTTATATCCTGAAGCCCTTAACTCGTACATGGAAGCGTTATCAAACAACACGTCAGTAGCGATCATCATCTGATTCTTCCTGATATTACCGTCATTTATATTCGTAAACATATCTATATAAGGCATTGTCATATCTTTGGCCCCGCTGGCGTAAGCGAATGGAGCCACCTGCAATGACTTAGCCATCTTCCCATAAGCGTTATCACTTGAATTAGCGAACGATATAGATACAACACCAGAGTCGTAGGTCTCGGATGGAATATTTACCTCCTCTTTATAGAAAGCAAGGTCATTGGCGGCCAGATCAGCCTCGCTTACCTCAATAACGGATCTACCATCACCTCCATTATTGCCAATGATCTGATACTTACCATCACCTATAGGGGATATGGTAAACGTTATCTTCGTATTGGCATTATCCTTATCCTTAGGAATAAAACCACCACCACGGGTAAATAGGTCACTAATCTTTATATAATCATACTCGGCTTTGCTTTTAGACGGATAATCACCGGAAAAGATATACTCACGCTCGGCGTACTCATGACGATATTGCCTTAAATAATCCTCGCCAGCACGCTTTGCGTCATCATTTAACCTACCCAAATCTCCACGGCTCCATTTATGCCTTAATAAATCATTTCTTTCCTTATGCGCTTCGTCATATATAGCGGTAGCGACAGCGATCGCTCTATTATCCCCAGCAAACCTGTCTTTTATTTCCTCGATATGCCTATTCTTGTTAGCCCCAGATACGGCAAGAGACATTATAGATTCAATATCATCAAGCGACAAAGACGTTCCCATAAGATCATTCAAACGATCCATAATAATACTTGACTGACCTGAATCTACCGATACGTATGGCGCTTCCCCTTGAATATTACTATTAACAACGTTTATATTATCATTTAGCAAAGAACTATAAGCGGATAGCTTAGCCCAATCGTCTAATGTTATATCGTTTATGCCATCTATATCAAAAACCTTATCACCATTATTGTTAATATCCCCAAGATTGAATGTGCCAAATCCGTAACTAATGTCTATACCTGATCCTTCATACGATCTAGCCTCTTTCTCAATTATAGCATCAACACCATCCAAAACAGTATTCTCAGCCTTATTGAAACCCTCATTAATCTTACTATACTTATTCCTTTGGTTATTTAACCCAAGAAGCTTTATATAACTATCCTTTCCATTATAATCAAGAAGTGTATTCGTAGATCCACCATTAGCCTTAAAATAAGTCATGATAACCTGACCCCTATCCATATCCTTGACCACATTACTATTCTCAGGATCAGATGCCCATGCGTCGATCTTCCTCTTGGCATCGTCTGATAGAGACTTTACAAAATTCTCCATGCCTGTATTCACCGCCTTTTCATTGGCTATAAATCCATTCATGAACTCATCGCTTATATTCACGTCTTCAAGATTGGCACTCTTCGTAACCACGGTGGGACCGGTCATGTCATCGCCTCCACCATTTCCATTCTCCGATTTACCTGATTTACCAGCTCTTATCAAAGCGGATTTCTCCATGGCTAGATTATGCCTTTTTGTCTCATTGAACTTAGCCCTCTCCATCATCTGTTGATTAGCCTTGAAATAATAATCATCAACACCAAGCGTCTCGTATGAGTTATTATAAGACCATCGTAACCCCACGCCACGAAGGAACTGCTGCCTCACCATGAACATGCCGGCCCGCCCCGGACTGTAGTTGCTGCCGATAACGCCCTCAGCCTCCTCCACGAAATCATTTTTCTGCTTGGTGATATCCGCCAGCTCTGACTCCAACCTAGCCTTTTTGACCTTATCATTGCCAACGCCCTTTAGCTTTGCCCGTATAGATTCTTCCTTGGCACTAAAATCATCAATATACCCTTTAAGGAAATCAGAGGTACTCTGGACATTGAATAGGTCAGGATTCGTCCTAGCCATATACCTACCCTCTAGTTGCATCTGAGCTTTGCCGTTCTCTGATATGGAAGCCATGGCTATATCCCTGACTTGAGCATAGCTTATTTCATCTATATACATCTCACGCATCTCCCCCGTCCTGTTACCATTGGCATCAATCACCGGCACATTGACTTTCTTTCCCTTATTAAGGGAGATGAAGTTCTTCATCTTCTCATCAACCTCAGCGTGATAATCCGTATAAGGAGTATAATGTATAGGATTAAGACGTGTTCCTACCTGACCGTCATTCATCCATGCCACGGCATCGGCGAAAGCCTCAGCCTCGTTTATAGGACTATACATCTTAGGATTATTCAATTTCATATCCTCCATCTTCTCACTAAACGACCGGATCTCCCTAGTGCCGGCGATGGCATTCAACACACGGGTATCCAGAGCCTCTCCAAGACGGGCCTGTATACTTCTGGCTATACCATCAGAAGCCAGATTAGATTTACGATACACGTTATTCACGCCCTGTATCAATCCATTTAACCTATTCTGAAGATATTCCCTATCCTGAGGTTTTATAATGTCAGAATTGATAATATAATCAGCATACTCGTTTATAGCCTGCCGATTGGTATCTATCTTCTGCTGCATGTATCCCATACCCTGCATCATGACATCCATGTTGTAGGGTGATACGTACTTGCCGTAATTCCTTAATATGCTATATTGTGAAGCCATCCTTTATCCTTTCTTGCCTTTAGTTACTTCCTGAGCGGGATATAATCTCCTATAACTCAATATATCCCCTTGAGGATCAGCGATCAGCTGCCCATTAGGACCGATCTTTACATCCCCGAATATAGATCTTAATGTATTCATGGTCGTAGCCGTGTTCCACTTCTGCTGGATCTCATCATTGACGCTATCGAAATACCTAGCCCAGTTCTCGTCATTTATAGCCAATCCCTGCAATATCCGTTGTTGGTAAGCTTGACGTTGGGCTATGTTCTTGTCGTAAGTATTCGCCCATGATTGAGAATTGACATTATCAGCCCAAGTCCTTTGAGCCACATTTCCTTGTTCTACCTCATTTATATACTTACCTATATTGGAACTCATGATAGCCTGTAAATTGGAAGATAAAGCCCCTCTCTGGGAATCCGGGACATTACCCATCTGATCCAATTGTGATTGGAAAGCACGATTAGCCTCAACCATATACTGATCAGCCGATCTCAACACCGGGTCCACGGTAGGAGCGTAATGCCTTTCCAGACCTTCCGTTGTCACGGCTCCCGGGGTCATCCTAAATACCTCGGGGAAGTCAAGACCGCCACCCACTATATTCCTGCCTCCATTGCCGCCGTTCGACTTACCGGCATTTGTATTGGTCTTAGGGAGCGTATTGGGATCAATCAGCTCAGGCATATCCAGCTTAACATCAGGTTCCTCCACATCACCTATATCCATAGGACCGGGAGCCACCTTATGAGGGTCAAGTATAAAATCAAGACCTTCCATTCCTTTCATGGATCTCAATGCCTGCATCTTAAGCATATCCTCCCCAAGTATCTTATTAACGACATCCTTGTTCTTATCAGAGAACAGTTGGCTAAAATGGGTGATACCGGCATCGTTAAGAGCCTTATGCTGTTCCTCTGTAACAACGTCTAGACCGATCATAGGGCGAGATGTGGTAAACAAGCCTAATTTATTATCTCTCATCCTATCATGATATGCGGCTTTCTTGTCTTCCGGGTAATTACCTTGACTATCCTCACCGCCAAAGGAAACAAGCGTCGTGTAATCCCGAAGCGCCTCGGCGTTGGCGATGATCGGGTTCTCCGCCGTGGCCAAGCCCATCCAGCTACTTGTCTGACCGTAGATAGCGTCTTGCAATGCCCTAGCCCTAGCGCCCTCTGAAGCTCCCATATAAGCATCGTAAGCGACCGGATTGAATGTCTTATAATAATTCAACCTTTCATTCGTATTAATACCTCCATAAGAGCCATCGGTCCCTTGGCGCTGATAACCGAAATAGTTAGGATCATTGTTGAACCTATTCTCGATCGGACGGAAAGTTAATTTACGACCGAACAAAGACGTGCCCCCTATCTCCATCTTCTGACGAATACCAGCCACTTTCTTAAGCAGCTCTTTCTTAGCCTCAGCTATATCCTCCTCCGTAAGACCGTATTCTTTCATGGATCTGGATATGATGTTATCTATCTCACCTCCCTTGGCGAAATACGTATCCTCATCCTTCTTCATCTTCCGGTCTTCCTGCTCCTTGTATATGACATTAGCGAAGTCCGTAAACCTTCCCTCTAAGCCATTAACGGTATCGTTGCTATCATTTATAGCCTTAGATAATACGGAGGCGTTTAAACGCCTTGTATTCTCGTCATCTATCTTATCGTTTTTCTTCAGCTTCTCCAGCGCCTTTTTCTGATCATCGTAAGCCGATTTAAGACCGATCTTAGCCTTATACCTGTCCATTAACGTAGCATACGTATCCTTAGGCGTGGCTTTGATCCCATACGTATCTCTGATGTATTTAGCGAAATCCGGCTCTATGGTTGTGTCGTCGGTAATAACCTTCGTTCCCTGCTCCAAGGAAACGGGGGTTCCACCATCGGCGTGCTTCTGCCCCATAGCCTCCATCGGCGCCTCTCCGGGCTGCGTCACGTACTCACCCTTCTCGACCTCTACGTTGGCTTGATCTTCCATCGACTTAGGTAACGGATACAGGTACTCACCGGTAAGACTACCGCTATCAAACCTATTATTAGGTCCCAGATAAACACCCCCACCATCCTTGTACTGCATCTGGGATTGCCTTCTTTGTCTGGCCTCACGCTCCTGGGCCAACCTGATATTGGTACGAGTACCTTTCTCAGAAGCTATCCCAGAAACCACGTTACGAGCCAACCCCATGATACCACTAATTCCCGAGGCTATGGTAGTTATCGTATTAGCTGTTTTAGCCCCTGTGGATAAATCACCATATCCCTCGCTTCTCATACGTCCTATACCACGACCCATCTGAGTGAACCTAGATCCTATATCATCAGCACCATAGTAAGGGATGGAGGTAAAATCAAAAACATCCGTCTCGCCTGAACCAGTCTTAGATTTATCAACATCATTAACAGTTATGTTATTAAGCGTAATACCATTGTCCTGATAATTCTCAGCTATACGTTGCGAACTACCCTTGGAGCTAGCCGGAAAAATATCCTTCTGATCAAAAGCAGTATCATATTTATTCCTCAACCGGTCAGGCGTATCCATAGAATATATTCCTAACGGATTGACTGACATAGGTAATCCTTGGTTGGTATTCACCAAAGGCTCTATACCTAACCCTTGTATGCCATCCATATTACCAAGCATATACGACCCGACTTCCCCGGCCTCTTGATATTTAGGTATCTTCCTCTTGATTACATATTTGCCCATATCAAATTAATTTCGTTCTGACACAAAGATAATCTAAAAAAACGGAGACTCACCATTTATATAACGATGAGTCTCTTTAATACTAATATTTTAAAGCCGCAACAGGATTACCCCATTTCTTCTTCCATTCATGCCCAAGATAGTCTATAAGCTTATCATAAGTATCTATAAAGCCTCCATCTATAATGCCGGTAATAACATTCCCTACAGCTACTATGTCGTTTAACTGATTCTTTGTGGCCGTATTCCTTATCCCACTCTCATGCTTGTTAAAGACGATAAAATTAATAGCCTTAGCTACCCTTGATATCTTATCAGACAACTGACTCTTGTCGCTAACCAACCTGGCGACGGCCGAACTCATCTTGATATAAGCCTCGCCAGCGGCATTCCTGTCCTCTATGAATCCTTCATGCAACCATATTATCACCTTGGCGTATATCTCTGGATCCAATTCCAATGCTACCATAACAAAAAAATACGGATTTACATACCATTTCTGACCCTCCCCCTTTCCTCTTCGGTAAGCCATTCCGTATTTTTTGAGATCGGTTATCTTATTGATTTTCAATTCATGGTTTTGTACCGTAAGATTTCTTACAGTACATATATCATTAATACTCAGCTCCCTAACAAGAGCTTTCATCTTTTCCTGAAATCCATTAGTAGCAAACAAATGATCAAGCCTTCTAGACTCCAACCCCATAGATTTACGTTTTTCATTCAAGGCTTCCATAACTTCCGTTATGCATACAAACCCGTCCTTGGACATAACAGAAATGTTCCTACCTAATAATTCCCTACTCTCTGATGATAAAATCAAATTACTTTTCATACCTTTACTAAAAGTTTTAAATTAATAAATGCGCCTATCCGCTCGTGATGAGTAGGTAGGCGCACAAATACAAGCAATACTAATATTATTACAAAATATAATAGCCTATATTATAGATAATAAAATCTTGAAATTTTACATATCTCAAATAATTATAAGATGCTAGACCCTTTTTACAAACAGTGATCCTATAGCTTTCACCAGATCGTAGAAGCCGGCACTACTGAACCCAACAGCTATCCCATACAGCAATGCCTCCCACCATTCACTCCCTATAAGCAATGGAGACACCTTTAGAAACCACGCTAATATACAAACCAGCATACCTATGACTACGGCGGATAGGACTTTAGCCCACTTATGGGTGTCAATATACGGCACAACCTTGGCTAACTGCGTAGCTGACATCGTGACGAAAGCCATGATGCCGGTGAAGGTAGTTAAATCAATAGTGATAGCCCCTTCTGATGGGATTACCTCTTGCGCCATCAAAGCGAACGGCGTCAATAACATAGCAAAGGTGATTATATGCCTTTTTACACTGAAATCGTAAAATGGTATATATCTATACGGAAATCCGTACCGGGTTCCACCAAAACCCCCTACCTCCTGGTAAGGCGCTTACATCGAAGGCTTCTTTTGCCGATTTTCTGATGATATTAAATGCGGCGTTGATATCGGCGTTAATAATACTACCGGAAGATGTTTTGAACAATCCTCGTTTGATACGTCTTCCAGCATATCCCTCATGCTTGCAAATCTGCTCGTTATCCAAGAAACTACATTTTGAGGTATAGGATTCCTCAACGATCTTAACATTAATACCCTCAAGTGTAGCTTTATATGATATCATTGAGATAAACATATTAAAAGGGATAGATACAAAGTTCTGGTTGTTTCGCTTTCCGATATTGATCTCTTGTTTCCAACATCTATTATGACCGATTACGATCGTATTAATGCCATTGGAAACTACATGATTAATCAATACCCTACTAGCTTTATGCAGATAATCCTTGATCTTGTTATTCCTTTTGTTGGTTAACGATCTTATTTGTCTTGATACTTGTTTATTGCCTTTTAATTTAGATTTTAAATATGCTAATCTTTTATTATAATACTGGTTGATAGATTTTAGAGGCTTACCGTTGATGATAAAGCAAGAACCGGTATTTGATACACAAGACGCTAAATTGTTAAGTCCAAGATCAATACCAAGATAATTTCCGTTATCATACATAAGACCTTTCTCTTTCTTATTATACACAATCTCAAACATAATATATCCATTCTTAGGGATAAACCTAAGTTGTTGGACATTTTGTTTATTAGTCCTTATGGTAAAAGAGAATTGTTTTGGTAACTTAATAATACCTTGTTTTATCCATTTCTGAGAAAAGGCTGTTGTCGGGAAAACAGCCATAAACATCCCATCTTTATCAAGATACTTAGGTATTCTTACTTTTTCGGAATACTCACCTCTACCTTTCTTGTTAAGAAGATTGAAGAAGGACTTGAAATTTTGGTCGACCATCATCAATACCTGTTGGGCTACTGGTGCAGGTAACGCCCTATAGTCTGGATCATTTTCTGTTCTTAGCTTCTTTTCAAGGGAGTAGTAGTTGAGGTATTTATACTTAACGGTATTATCATTCTTATATTGAAAGTAATGTTGTCTAACAACATACAATCCTTTGTTGTATAAGTTTTTACACTTATGCAACAGATCTTGAAGCTCATTATAATACACCGAGCTTTGCTTGATTATATGTTGTTCGACCAATCTCATGACACAAATATATAGATTATTATTTATATATAAAAATAATTCGGTATGTTTGTGGTGTAAAGTTGTATATAATCACCTAGATATATAAATATTTATTGGGATATAGATATACGACAATATCCAGAGCCTATATGTCCCTTTCCTAAATCATATAATCCACCCAAAGGATTAGGCATTTTTTCTAATTCCCCTTTCACATCTGTCCATACGAACCCGTTCCCATCTATCATCTTAGTGTTAGTAAATACATATTTATCATATTTCACACATCCCGGATGACCGGATATATACGAGGATCCTCCACCACCAGCTTGAATAGCGTTCGACGATATCCCGCCGCTTGGTCCTCCATAAAAGCCTCCTCCTCCACCAGGGGAACACGAAACGCCATCAAAACCACATTCTCCTCCCACTCCTAATAGACCTCCATTTCCGTTAGTTAAATTATTGCCGGAGTTAGATCCTCCCGCTACTTGGGATGCAGGAGTTCCCTTGGCATAGCCCCCAAGATACGCATTCAACCCTCCCGCTGATCCTCCGTGCCCAATAAAATAATACTCACATCCTCCACCACCTCCCCCGGATACCATAATACGGGTCTTTAAAGAATCTAAGCTTAGAGGATCGCTATTGTTGGACAACCTCAAATCTGTAGCTCCGCCCCCGGCTCCCTCATAGATATACCTTCCAGGGCTATCATTAGTCATTGAATGCCCTGAACCTCCTCCATTATAATTATATTTTACAACATCACTCGTCCGCTTAAGTCCACCATTTCCACAATACACATAAATGATATCACCACCAACTAACTTGATAAATCCAGCCACATATCCACCATACCCAGGGTCATTGGATCTGGTAAACCTATCTTCGCTACAATTGTAACCATAATTACCTTGACCACCCCAGCACTCAACATAATAATACGCCGACTTTGGAGCTACAAATGTATGGTAATTATCACTATTATAAGTGTATGTATACAATACATCCAAGCTTTTGGGACCTGTCATTACACGTCTTCTCATAACATACCTCCCCTTAGATATTTTACTAACAATGCTATAACCATCCTCCTATCATCAGCCATAGCACCTACCCATCTATTCCCCCATCCTAAACTACTAGGGTGGGAGGGGGTAAAACAAGTCCCCTTAAATAACACATCAAATAAAAACAACAACTTATTCATAACAAATTATTTAACATTAAAATACTAACTATTATTTCTACTCACACCTTTTATGTTAAGGCTTAACCCCGGTATCATATTAAGAACCAACTGCCTTTTTGCCTGTTCCCTACGCATACGCTCGGTCTCCGCTATCTGCGCCTCCGATTGAGGATCATTCTTAATATTATTGGCGATGTCCTCTATGGCTTTCTTGTTAGCGCCAGATTGAGCTAGCATCTTATATAACAGATCTTGACCCTCCTTCTCCAACCAACTATCCATGGTAGGACGAGAAGCCAAAGAAGGATCGGCAGGGGCTACCGTCTCAGGTACGGGCTGCTGACCTCCGTCCCCCGTGCCCGAATCCCGCTGTCCGAACTCGTATCTCATTGGCTCGTTCTCCGGGACACCATACCTATTAGCGAACATATCAGCGAACTCAAATCTCTTCTTATTTCTCAAGGTCGATCCAAGAGGCCTACCGTATCCTTGATTCCATGCCACGGTAGCGTCCTTGTAGTTGACAGCGTTATCGAAATCGGATTTAGAATACATATAATAGTTATACTCATTCCCCTGAGCATCCTTGTCAAAGAACTTTCCTTGATTGATGTAGTTCCAACCTAACCCCGGGACCTTGCCTTGATACTCATCCACGAGATAATCCAACTGCTGTATCAATGTCGGTTTCTTCCCATACCTGCGCTGTAGCTCCTTCTTCCTCGGTCCAAGCCATTGTTGGATGCCGAAATCACCGGCGACTCCTAGGGCTTCGGTGTCCCCTCCGGACTCGGCGGCGATGTTCGACAGGATACCGATAGCTTGCGTTTGTGGTATTCCCTTCTTATCGGTCAGATAATCCCATATCTCATCATACACAACCATCTTATTATCCTCTGATCTGTCAGGATCAATTACATATTTACCATCTCCATAAGCCCTACCTGTGCTTACGGCCCCTCCCTTATCTTTCTTCTCCTTATCATCATCCATCAACATCTTACCAACTATAGCCGCCGGCAAAATAGCAGGAACATTTTTAATGGCTTTTTTTATTTTATCCGATGATTCTTTCAATACCTTTCCCGTAGCTCCAAACATGTTCTTGGAATAATCTTCAGCATAATTGCTACCTATACCACTCACAAGGTTGTACACATCAATCTCATCCATACTATCGATATACTTATCAAGGTCATCAATAGATGGAGTCCTTCCATATGTATTATAAAATTTATTCCACAAGCGAAATCTAGCTTGAGTATTAAAAGCTATTTTCTCTGATATCTCATTACTTGATGAGTTTGGGTCAGCCCTATAAGCGTCTTTTAATAATGACTTATCATTTTCGGATAAATAAATCTTATTATAATTATTACTTGAATCATATTTATGCCTAAACTCATGAGATAGGTTAGATAAACTCTCATCGCCCCTAGTAACAACCTTATTGTATTTACTAGTATAAAACCCTTTAGCATTACTATTATCCAAAGCGGAGGATACCTCATATCTAAAATCATCGAAATCAGAATCCGCCGATACCCTTAGATTGTAAGCTTCTTCCAACCGTTTCCCATTATCATCAAGCATAGAATCTATCTTATCCTTAATATGCTTGTTAGACACATCATTTATATTTTGGAGATCAACACCATTATCAATCATCAAATCCACAGCCGCCTTATAAGAATCAGGGAGATTGTTATAATTCCTTGAAATTCTATCATGAACATCCTTGTTGAAAAAATCCCTAACCAAAGGTTCATCATGAACATATTTATCCACAAGATCATTATCTACAAGAAAATCATACAATTTACGTTTATCTTCTGGCAGAGGAATCTTCTTTACTTTATTAGCGAAAGAAAAAAATTCACCTAATACCGGGAATAGCCCTAAAGCTGATAATGTCATTCCTAAACCATCCCCAGCCTTCGATGACTCCACAAAATCTCTCACATCCATAACATCCCCGATAATAGGGATACCTCCAGCTATAATCTCGGTAATGTCAACTCCATCATTTATCTTCTTACCATATTCAGTATTAAGATTTATGCCACTAGATCCAATGGAGGTGTTATCCCTTGAAGCCACATATCCACCCCCTTGTTTCTTATCCATCTTCTCTCCCCATAGCCCATATTTCTCCATGGGCCATATACCGTCTATGGCATCCACATAACCAACGGGATACTCCCCGTCCAGACGCCGGTTTCGCCGCTCGTCCGCCGGGTACAGGGCGTTGGCCAACGGCTGCGTGATATGACCCAACCCCTTATCCTTGGAACTCGACATAGCATCCACCACAGTCCGATATACAGGTCTTAATTTCTCAGGTAGATATAATCCCGCCTCATCAACCAACCCACCGATCTTTTTATTTATACCCCTGAGGCTGAAATTATAATTACCCATACCATTATTCAACGGGGACAATGTACCTCTTATCCCATTCATACCCTTGACGGCAGCCCCTCCGCTAAGGATATCAAACTCCGGGGACACGTTTCTCAAAGGACTATCATCCATACCCCTGAAATACATGGGACGCTCACCTCTTACGACACGATCAAGATCCTCCTTATATAAATCCTTTATCCATGACGGGGTCTCCTCCCGCTTGTTCTTCTTTGCCATAAATCTTCTTTTTCACAAAGATAAGTATAATCAGATGCGGATTAAAACATTAGGCGGGTACATGATCATATCACCTACCCGCCTACATCCTCAATGCATATGATAAGCCGCTAAGGCTTTCTTAGCCGAATCCCTTGACTTGTACTTGGCCGGCCATAATTTACCAGTCTTGTTGCTAACCACTCGCCAATCACTCCCTACTTTCTTGATGCATCCTGACTTAGGGCATTTGCCATTCTTTTTACCACTAGTTTTTATTGCTGCCATAATATCAATAAATTTTCTCCTCATTACTAAACCAACGAACTATCATCTTGAACCGGCTCTCAATGTCATTCACGAACCTTGCCAAGAACCAATCGCCACGAAGACGATCACGCCACCTCCGATGATAATCGACAGCCCTAGGATCGATCTTCCGGTCAATGTCATTCACATCCTTGATCCATACCGGGAGGTTATTAGTATCGTCTTTGACCTCGTTAAAATAGTCATTTATATTTATCTTCTGATCAACCTCCGTCACCAGTATCTCACGGCTATCGTCATTGGTTACAGGATACCTTAACCGCTGGCTCATATCGTTCTTGTCAGCGATAACCATCCGAAGCTCACCGCTGTTGTTGGTATCGTTATAAAACCATGCCTTATTGAATCCGGTAGTCCTAAGAATTTGGTAATTAACCTCATCCTGATACCTTCTGGCATCCATCCTATATTGGTAGTTCGTGAGGATCTTATTCACATACTGCTCACGTACCGGTACCTCTATAACGAACGGATATAGCTTACCGTAAAATACTTGATACGATTGGTTGGTCAATCCATGAGACCATAACCCTATCTCCTGACTTTCACTTGAGTAGTTCTTTCCAGACTGGAAATAATGCTGGTGCTCGATATAATAATCAGGGGTGTAGGATAAATATGATTTCCACTCACCCTTCAGGCAGTTATATCCAACGGTGAACGAGACGTCCGTGAAATGGCTGGCATCCTGTAGCTCCACCTCCTGCCCGTTCCTGTAGAACCGGCCGCCACGGAATTGGTACTCGCTCGGATTCCCTACCGGTATATAATCTTTCTTGGTTATCAGAACCCTCTTGAACCGATTGTCCCAGCCCATGGATAGCCCTATACCAAAGAACTTGTTATCGATATCATAATAAGACAACTCAGCGTCCGTATCAGCGTTATATATCCGGCTACGGATGATCTTCATCTGAAGATGCTCCTTAAACCAGTTTCTAAGCCCCGGTGTGACCTCCGTAAGATTCCTACCATTAGAATCTACCTTAAACACCTGACCACGCCTTAAATCGACCCAAAAATGCCCAAACTCGCAACTGATCATATCCCGACTCTGGGTCCCGGAATATCCTAACGTCGTATTATTATACTCGATACCACGAGAGGCGAAAAGACCACCTGTCCCTAGCTCGCTATTCTCCGGGGATATTCTCTCCGCCAACACGTCTATGGCGTTATACAGCCCTACCTGATTCTCGAAGCGAGCCAGTATCTGATCCGACTCTATCCCTTTCATGCTTATAAGTTTCCCGAAAGAGGTCTTGAACTCATGGTAATCCATAGGCTTGTACGACAGCCAAGGATCGGTCATGCCATTCTCCGACACGTCGGCGGTGCTCCATATGACGCCGTTGGGTCTTTGGTAAGCGCAGTCCCAAAAATTGCTATCATACGTCTCTGGTAATGACCTTCCGCCTAGCGTAAAACGATTCTTATACACAGGACTTATCTTAAACACATTATCCCTTGATATAGGGACATTACGCTCCTGAGTCCATGATATATAATCCCCTACCTCCGGATAGAACCCCTCGTAAGGCTCAGGCCCGGCTATACGGAAATTGCAATTAATCTCAGACTCCACAAGAAACTGAGGTATGCCATAGAAGTATAGGAAGAAACGACCGCTAAGATACATATCTCCGGTCTTGCAAACCATCTCATAAGCGCTCTTCCGGCTAGGGAAAGAGTATAGCGATCCGGTATCCGTATCGGTCTTATTAAGATAATCCTCCCCGGTGTCGTAATTAACGAAATAACGGGGATACCCGATGTTCCGATAATCATAATAAGGGAATGGTATCATGTCCCCCTGACCGAACTGAGTCAAATAAAACATAGGCATCTTCCTCTTAAGTGAGAATCTTGATATAAATACATCACCTCCAAAAACAGGTTTACGCTTATTCTCATCCATCAACCCGCAACCGCCTAACGATACCCACCTGATATCCTCTATCTGCCCGTATTGAGCCGGAGAATATTTCTTTATCCTCATATAAGGACAGGATACGAAAGATTCACGTGTCATAAAATGAGGCGTCATACCAGCCACCTCATCGTTACGAATATTACACTCATCCTGAATACGACTGGTATCGTAACTTGAAACCAACTCCGGATATTCAAGCATATACTTATCCATACCAAATGACATGAACAACGAATGCTCACGATCGAGGTTGTTTATGATAATAGGCTTACCACCTACGGTTCCCCCTTGTGACGAGATGTCTGTAACCGGATACAACCCGCTCTTGATATATTTGGCCGTTGACAATCCACGTAGCTCCGACGCCCCTATTTTTTGGTAAAATAAATTATAATGAGCGACAGAAGTATAATAATAAGCATAGTTCCGTCTAGGTCCCCTATCTATCAATGCCGTTAACCACTGATACCTGTACTTGCCTATATCCACCACGGACTGGGCTGTGGCCTTGGCGATACCCGTAGCCAGACGGATAGCCGTCAGCGCTATGCCGACAGGGTTGGCTAAAAAGAACACGCCTCCACCGACATATTGCTGTGAAGCCGACTGATATGTATACTCAGCTATAGCGGATATTAAATTAGCCATAGCCTCCACCGTAGCCAATGACGTTGCCATACTGTAAGCCTTGCTCCCTAATATCGTCCATTTAGGGTGATCCTCCACCTCCCTGAATATACCGGAGGATTTACCTAATTGATAACCATCAACAAGGCACTCGGTGGGAGCGTCAGGCTTGTTAAAGGCAATATCAGGGCTTAAGAATGAATACCAAATATTACCCCTCCTGTTAAACGGATGCGTTATAAATTCCTCACGATTAATATCCTTATAGATATACATATCATCAGACAAATCGTTGTAAGGGTAATTAGGATAAAGGTTAGCCGATCCGTCTGGATCATCGTACTTAAACATATCATAAGCCAGACCGGTCCCGATAACGCTCTTATCCAACGTCCTATCGCCCCTATACAACTCATATCCTATTATAGAATCTCTTCTAGCCTTATCCATAAGACCGTTCTCTACCGCTATATCCAGAAACTCATTAACGATATCGTCATCAAGCATCACCCCCATAGGATAAATATAGGAGTCAACTCCATATTGACCGGTCAGTTGAGACGGATTACCCATGAAAGGAGCGACAGAGTTATCCGGAAACTTGTAATGACGTATAGGTCTCTGACAAAACGTGGTTGACGTATTGGGATACTCAGCGTTACCCCCATTACCGGTGAAATAAGACTTACCCCCAACTGATTTAGGAGACCCATAGTATTTCGTCAAAGAATCTATTATGTCCTTCCTCTTTGATCCTCCCGATGATATCCCGATCTTACTTGAATCATACAACTCAAAATTAGCCGGGTACTTATTGGTAGACTCCCAATATCCGAAATCACCATACTGATATGGTCTGGGAGCGCAGTCAGCGGGTTTATCCCCACATGAGGTACATTTCGCCTCATAGGTAACGAATCTCCTTAATTTCAATTCTTTCGTGAAGAAGAACACGTATTTCACCTCCAGTGGCCGAATGCCAAAACAGAACGGGGCGGGGAAGATGGCGGTGCCGGCCGTATAGAATCCGGCAAGCTCCTTCATGTCCTGCCTCATGGCGAAACCGGTGAAGAACACGCATACCGCAGGCTCGATGCAAACATATATCTTATGGAAAGTAGTCTTGTCATCATTCCAGAACAAGTACTTTGGCATCATAAATATCTTATGATCCACGTAATTCACTATAACACCTTTCTTGGCATCATTAGCCAAAGGATTAGGAGCCACGGTACCTTCCTTGTCCGAGAAAAACGTTATACGAACCTTATTGTATGATGATGAGTCGCCGATCGGATAATTATAGTTACCCATCATCTCTATATACATAATACCGTTATCAGGATCGGATAAACCACTTATGTATTTCTCATAATCCAACTCCACCCATCTGGCGTATGAGGATACATGTGGATAGAACTTGAAATAAGTCAAGTTACTTCTACCGAACCAATTGGTCTTGGCGTCAATATCATTCTGCACAGACGCACGACCTTCCCAGTCAGTAGTTATACCGGTATTAAACTTAGAATTATCACCATCGCCAAAAAGACACATGGCGTTCTCGATACCAAACTGACTCTCATATTGGGGGAAATAAGCCTCCATCGTATCCATTAACTGATCAAGCATCGTCTCCGTATGCTTCTTTCCTTCCCATCCGGGATATTGATACAAATATGTGCACTTACCCAATGACCTACCCCCTTGGAATGTAGGAAGTTGAACATCGTTAATAGTAGGATTCACGTGAGGATCACCTACCGAACACCCATTAGTACATATACCCTCATCATATAACTGCCGGACATTAGACATATCCTGACACAAGACCAAGGCGGAGGAGTCTATATCAGACGGGAATTTGTCCTCATCCTGACCATCCAGCCATTCCTGAACCAGATCTATGATATTCTTACCTCCACTGGAGTAATTATCGAAATCACACAATACAGAGAATTTCCTTTGTGACTCGGCGTTACTTTGTATTAAGGTGGTAGGCTCGGTCTCCGTATAATCACTAGCCAGCTTATACGTAAAATCAATCCTAGAATCCACCAAAGAGTTTTTATCCAATATAGTCCTGGTCTCTATCCTCTCAATATCATCACATCCACTAGGGAAATCGGGAGCCTTTATACCGTCTTGATCCTCCGGCAACGATATAGCAGCGCATAACTCGTCGGTAATACCTACATTAGATTCTATGATATCACACAGGTTCTCTATATTATCAGCGATATAATCAATAGCATCATCTACCATAACATCTTCCCCCATCGTGTTGATAACAAATTGGGTCTCTCCTACCGTGGCATATTCCTGCTCTACATATCTGAGTTGCTTGACATCTAGCTGATTCTTGCATTCTCCTCCAAAATCATCAAATCCCCAAGACGGGTCGTTTATGATCTTTGCCGTATTCTTAAACTGCCAAAGATGACGGCGGCTGTTCCCCGCACACTGCGGGTTGTTCTCCAGCACCGACGCAGCCGACAGGTCGTCAGAGTTACCGCCCTCATCAACGATAACCTCCATCTCCTCCCTTGTGGCCGGACGAGGGATAAGCGGGAATCTAGCCGTCCTGTATCCTGTATTGGTAAAGAATCTTATACCCAACGGATATACCTCGTCACGCATGAAAGAGGCGTATTTAGAGCAAGCCACACCGTCTTTATACAAATTCTCCGTGGCTATCGATGTCTGCCATTTAACGAAATGACCCAAGAAGTTAACGACCGGTTGAAGATTCCATTCGTTCTCCACGGTCAAGCCGTATTGAAGAAGACGATTCCCGACAGACGTCATGCCTCTGGCTGTCTTATATACCGGTATTTCCTTGGATAACTTCTCCATGGTCGTACGCTCGCTATACTGATCCGTAAGGTAATAGATGGTCCTTTCCGTTATCGGATGTATACCTTCTATGAAATACTCAAGAACCGGGCTTTGCTCACCATTAAACCCAACCGTGTTCTGTATAACACCTATCTTATAATGAGATACCTGCTTATCTATATTAGACACGGTAAGGCGGATACCCATGTTGGTTGACTTACCCCATAAACCATCACGGATAACCATATCTTGGCGATCGAATAACATGATTGGGTTGGTCAATGAGCAATATCCGGTCTTCTCTATCCCGAACTCATCGCACAACGCCACGCAGAACTGGTAGGTCCCGGCACGCAAGCTCCCCCCGAACTCCACGACCTCGGGCTCCACGCACGGGGCCGTCAGCAACGGGAACACCAGCAGCTTCTCGCAAGCCAGCCTACACCTCTCTATTGGCTTGTCATCCCCACATGTCTTATACCCATGGTAATGATACCAAAAATCACCATCATCATCCGGGTTAAGGGCCTTATCGACCATAACATATCGCTGGGGATTATATCCATCGGTCCAGTATATCACCTTCCCGCATTTCTCGTCCTTGATCTCTATATCGAAGATCGGGTGATGGATGGAGAAGTTAAGACAAGGATCATCAACCCCGTCCTCTATCAGGACCTCCATCAAATCACATATCTCATCAAAACGACCATCCGACTCCTCAAGCCTCTCGCCAAGGATACGATGGATGTCCTTTCCCGATCCAGCCAATTGATCCTCCACGGTCTTGATATAATCCAATGACCGCATGAACGTGATCTTAGACGTATTATCATCCGGATTAGATAGAAAGAAATAAGTGTTATCACCAGCTATATCATTCTTATACCCAATAACCTTATAGCCATCAAATCGCTTACATAAAAGGGTACTAGGCTCGTTCTGGATCTTAAGCTGGCTTCCATCGTCACCCTCTATGGTAGCGTTCAAGGCGAAACTATATTCAGACGGGGATAGATCCTGTGGATGCTTATCCCTGTTCATCCCGGAGTCGGGAACCGCTATGTTAGAGTTATTTTGCACGACATTATCTTTTTCGCAAATATAATAAATCCACCAGATAATCACTTATGTGACGGATTCTATTGACATACTCCCATCACTAAAGCAAATGGGATTCTTGGATACAGACGCAAGAAACCCCGATATTACTATCGCTGGAATTACTCTTGCTCTCCAATTCGGAAATGCCCTTCCGAAGTATATTACGGGCCGCAAGAACATCACGCTCTCATCTAATCCAGCACCCGCTACCAAGGCCAAAACGCTCTTTGATATGTCACTCATGGCGGTATCCTTGGTCGGAGCCTTAGGCATAGAAACGCCTTCCATGACAAAATCCAACGCCTTATCTACAAGGCCATCGAAATCATCATCTCTTATATAATCCTTAAGCACCTCCAGTATATATAACCGGACATGGAGTTCGTTATTTACATCATTTAAAGTTATCATGATCCTAGTTTTCGGCAAAGCTAGATTATTCCCACGCAATAAAAGATCAAATATGCCATAAGTAAAGGACTAAAAAACAAAAAAAAACTCCCCCATCCTCACGGACGAGAGAGCTGATAGATATTTGTATTATGAAAAAGAATAATTACTCACCTATTCTTACAATACAGTCACGAGACTCCTTGTTGTAGATCATCGTGCCTACCTTAGAATACAAGGTCTTTATATTTTGCCAATTATCCTCACCATGGGCGGATACGTTGGTAGGGGCATCACCGGTATAAACCTCCTCGCCTCCGATATTGACAAAATCATATCCACGTTTCTCCATAGAACCGCCCTTATATGCCGTGAACCTGATAGTGACATTACCTTTCTCACGACCACCATACCAGTTACCGTATATACTACACCTGATCTCAAGAGGTAATTTATCATAATTATCGCCATCCAACAACGGCCCCATCTGGATCAAGGCGGCCTCATTACCTGATTCCATGTTATCACCACCGTGGATAAGATAATCACCTACCCGCTCATGCGTGGTCTGGTACTGTTTACTCCAACCAACCAGCTTGCCGTCCACGTCCGGGAGGCCGGTGTTATCGAAACCGGTAGCCGTGTCAAAGTCAATGCCGTCCTCGTCAGCCCAGATATACCTAAGCACTAGGTAGTCGAACTCCGGGATAATAACCACCGGGACCGACTCCTGCCTGCACACGAACGTCTTCTCCTCCTTGGTGCCTTCTTTTATAACTTTGTACGTAGCCTGACGTATCTCTCCAGTCTCATTGATATCAGCGGTAACCCTAACCTCAGCAGGACCAGTACCACTTGTCTTATCTAAATGTATCCAATCAGCCATATCATCGTATTTTGTTAAATAAGTTTAATATACTTATCAAAAGCGTTGGGCCACATACGCTCATGAGACAGCATCCTCCTCCTATTATCCTCAGCCAGCTCCCGATAATCATTCAAGGTAATCATCGACATCTTAAGCTCTTTCATAGCCCTAGCGAACTTACCCGGCTCCTGCTGAGCATATAATTTATAAGCATCACCAGCGCCTTGTATCAAGCCATTCACAGCGGCATTCTCGAAGATCTTCATCTTGATATACGTCTCGACATAATCCTCAAGGTATCCTAACGCCGTTTCAGGTATATATGGGAGACCGTCATCATCCTTGGGTGTAGCACGATATATGATGTAAATAAATCCATCAAACCCGGTATACATAGTATTGCCGGATATAGTTATATCATAATTATCCCAATCGTACTTATCCCGATATTTGTCGGCGGCGCAATCACGCCTCAGTCCTCGACCTATAGACAGCCTTACGGGATGATGGTAATGAAATCGAACCTCGTGAGACCCGATATATATCCTCTCCGTGATCGTCTTCTCAAACTCCTCCTTACAGCACTCGGTGCAGGAGTTCCAACGGAAACCGCGCTCGGTGCGCTCGACCCAGCCGATCTCGTGTTGGAGGTCAGCCTTAGCCTTGTCGCCGCCAGGAATCTCACAGATAAGAGGCTCACACCTATAGGCGTCAAGCATGTCGAAAAAATCGGAAGGCAATACCGCTTGTTTGTTGTTGGTCTTGACAACCGCCTCGGACATGACCGCTATAACACCCCCGAACCTTTTCAAGGCGATCTCAGCCCACCTATAAACAGACGAGGTATCTATAGCCCCGCTATCATCGTATTTATGTAAATCGGCCTTGATCTCGGCCAATAGCCCTTTTATAGTCATATTTAAGTCTTTTGCACAAAGATATGTATTTGAATCCGTGATACAAAAAAAAATCCAGTCTACCCTCACGGGCTAACTGGATCACAAAAAAACTTCTACAGCTTGTAAACCCATTTAACTCCAAATACCTTACTCTCCGACTCAACCTCCCGATACAAGAACTTATATCTCCTACCTGATTCCATAGCCAACCTACATTCTTTATTCAAGGCCGGAGAGATATATAGATGAAAATACTTATTCCTAGGCATAAAATCCATACACGTATGGACGTAAGAATATCCACCCGTCCCACGCCTATTAATAGTACCGGTAAGTTTATTCAGATATATCTTGCGGTTAGGATTAATCTTATGACATAGATAACCGATGTTGTTTATATAAACCCCTCCCTCATCCTCCAGATACCTATCACGTATGACTTTCCAGATCAACGACTGGCACTCAAGGATATCATTCTTATCCACGATCGTATGCTTCCTCCTTTTCCCGTTCTTAGACATAATAGATCTATAGAATCGAAGAAAGTATTGATCAAGTATTTTAAATGACTTTGTTTTCATATCACAAATATAACGATCTCATCCTAATACAAGAAATTTATACACAAAAATACACCGCCTGCACCAAGGATGAGGCAAACAGAATAGCCGACAACAACCTACAGTCAGACGGCACCTCTTACGCTAATGGCTTGGCACAGGCGGATAGATGCGATTGCCTCGAAACATGGAGCGCTTACGCTAGCGGAAGTTTTAATGGACAATGCTTAAGTATATCCGTAAGCTATGATAATCCATGTGGTAAATCTAAAACAGCATCATTTGATGTGTATTATACTAGATCTGAACCATCTGGAGATGCAGAATATTTCTCTACCACTAAAACAGTCACCATACCATCCGGATCGGGAACGATATCAGGCGGAAGTGATTGTGTTAGCAATGCTACAAGCATGTATGTATCTAATCCAAGTCAAGGTGGAGGCTGTTAAAAACAAAAAGGAGAGGTTGATTATCCTCTCCTTTTTATATAAACCTAAGATCTTTTCTCTTAGTATGATTTAATATCCTACTAATATGTCTGGTACTTAATCCCGTTCTTTCCTTTATCTTATCATAGATATAACCCTTGGATACGTAAGCCGACATATCTCCCAGATCTTTTATAATCTTGTCATACATATCGTGCTCCTCATTATATCTTATGATAGAGCTGTCTCTCATCCCTCTTTCGCCTATACCGTCAACTATGGCGTCATTGAAACCAAAGAAATTGATTATTGATCTTATTAGATTCATGTTATTGAATTTTTTGTGTTTTCTTATTAATATCCATATCCGGGTTCTCATCCGTAGGGATCTGCAATTTGGTTACAGTTTCCCTTAATGTTTCGGAAACCACATATTCAAGAAGTTTGTCTGGGCATATGAAATCATAATCCCATTGAGATGTACATGGCTTATCTTTTTCAGCTCCACATCCCCCTAGCTCTAACGCCGCTTTTCTGTCGAGAGTTATAAGATCAACATTTATAGCCTCTATGTTAATATCTGGTATATAGATATATCCATCATTGACATAATAATAGTATTGATCTATATTCCCGTATTTACGTTCCTTGTTGTTAGCGTATTTTCTTAACGATATGGAGGTAAATATAATATCATCCATGATGTTTGATACTTTGATGATAGCCGGACCTATACGGGTATATATCATATCGGGCAATCTTTTCTTGGATCTCATAAGTATCCTGCATAGTTTAAACTCATCAAAACAACAATCAATTTTCCGAACCCTCTCCATCTCCATGCAATTGATATGAGTATACAGTGATTCCTCGCCGAACAAGGTTCCATCAGCATACTTCTGGGCTATATATGATCTTGCCTTTTGTCTTCCTATGGATAATATCCATCTCCTACTGACATGAGCGTCCTTATTGATGGAGTTCATATCATTTATGATTCTAGATACAAATTCTGAATTTTTCATATGCTAAATACTGAGGAGGGGATATACCCCTCCGGTTGTTACTTCTTTTTCTTAACCTTGCCTCCACATTTCAATTGAGGTTTCTTTTTCTCGGAGACCTTGCCTCCATTAGCCATTTTCTTTTTCTTATTGCAAGCCATAACTTAATGTATTAATATTAACGATACAATATTAATGATTTTAATTAATAGATAAACAATACGCATTGAATAAGCTAAATTCACATCAAGTCAGACGGTATCTCTTACGCTAATGGCTTGGCGCAGGCCGATAGATGTGATTGCGTGGAGCCAACGAAGAATTGGTCAGCCAACGCTTATGCCGATGGTGATCCTTGCAATGGCGCTCCTTCGGGCACTTCAACGCTAAGAGTAGAGGTCGAGATTACGTATAGTAATGAATGTACTACGCAGAAGAGTTTGACGGTAACAGCCTCAAGCTCAGGGACTACTATCGGGAGTACGACAGTAACTATACCTACTGGATCAGGCACTAAAAAGGCCACGATATCTTTTGATCGTGGATATCCATGTAATTCTATCAATATAAGTGGAAGAGCTGGTGGTCAATGTTAAGAGTCTGATATATAATAAAAAGGAGAGGTTAGTTAGCCTCTCCTTTTTTTATTATGCCTCTTTAATAAGAAGCTGATATTGTTATAGATCCAGGTGGACAATCGGCGGAGAAAAGCTCGGTAGAGCTAAAACTGCCATTACAAGTTAAGTTAACTCTCTGGGTATGGTAATCCCCGTTAGAGCAACTAAATGTGACAGTAGCTTGTTTTGAGTTACATTCACTTCCGCTACAATTACTGCTGCTATCCTGAACCTTGTACTTGACTCCTGGTGGAGACGCGTATGTCTCTGTTATGTAAGCTGAAACCCTTCTAGTACATTCCGGCTCCGGGCAATCACACTCCTTCGCGTTGGCTTTTTCCTGTGCGAGTGCGTTAGCTGAAGCCTGTGCCGCGGCGGTAAGTGCGGCCTTATCACCATCACACTCACACCAAGTGCCATTGTTTCCGCCAGAAACCCAGTAAGCGGAAGCCGTCGGAGCCGTACAGTTAGACGGACAACCTTGCTTGGTAGCGGTAGCCTCTACATAATCATTACATACCATTTGAGGGCATACTCTAGCATCAACAGCCATCTGAATAGACTTCTTAGCGCTAGAATAAGCATCATAAGCGGCGCTAGACGCATCTTGAGTCGTGCTCCTGCAATATTCTCCGGCAGAAACAACCTTCACAGGGCTGTCAGGAGCGCACACGTCACCACAACTACCCGAACATTTCTTACATACCTCATTGGTATAGATAGTGTAGTCATATGGATTACAACAATGCTCGCCACCATTCCGCCAATATCCCGTAGGATCGCACTCGCTAGAATAATGCTCCTCGCTATTACCATTATTACACCTACTATCATCCATATGGTATGTATTATCACATCCGCATCCACAAGACCTTGAATCGGACTCAACCAACTCATCTTGATCTGAGGCTGAAGAACAAGGATTGGTCTGATTCCTACTCCTACGATAATCGCATCCACTACAATAATAATTCCAATCATCATAAGATGGGGTATCATCGTCATCGGCGCAATCACCATTCTTGTTAGCGTAAGCCTGAGCGGCGGTCTTAGTCGCCGTATCATTCTTGAAAGCGTTTTGAACCTTGCTGTCGGCATCCGCCTGAGATACGGTAGATGTCAACGCTGACAACCCTAAGGCGCTATAAGGAACGGATAGAGCGACACCATGTTTACATGTACCACAATTATCCTTATAAAATGTAGCGCTTCCAGTACCGGTCCATACACAAGTTCCATGTTGGTTAGCGTAATCCTGTCCCTTCTGGTCTAAGATCTGCTCGGCCTTGCTTCTGGCATCCGCCAAAGAAACCTTGCTGGTGATAGCCGTACCGCCGTTAACCTGCGTGGAGGTCACTGTTATTCTCTGACCAACCCCGCTTCCGGCGCAATTGTTCCTATAGAAGTCACGGCTTGCCACGTAAGTCCATGTACATCCTCCATTCTTATTGGCGTAAGCCTGACCATCAGATCCACGAACCGCGTTCTCAGCCTTCTTGTTGGCGTCAGCCAAGGAAACGGTGGAGGTGTACGGGTGTCCCGGAAGCTTGCTGCTACTTACGGATACCATGTCGCCCACGCCGCCGTCAGCGCAATTGTTCTTCTGAACCTGACCGGTATAGCTTCCTGTCCACGTACAAGTACCTTTCGAGTTGGCCACGCTCTGTCCCTGAGCCGTAACAGCCGCCAATGCCTTGGCGTTAGCGTCAGCTTGTGACACACATGACTTAAACTTACCATCAGAGCTAGGACTTGGGTCCGTAACATCATTCTGGGTTACAGTAACAGAACTACCCACACCTCCGTCAGCGCATTGGCGGGTAAAGGCCTTGGATGCCGTACCAAACCAGAAACAGGTATTGCTACCACCGGCTATATACCGCTCTTGATTATCAGGATCAGTATAACAGGTATTCGTATTGCGTTGATGTAATTGAGAGATACAGTCCTTACATACGGTCTCTATAGTCTCCCATACTGGTTGCTCGGTCTTCGTATGGCACGTATCATCGTAGTTCTTGTTGACGAACGCCTGACCCATCCTATCAATGTAGGCCTTAGCCAAAGCGTCAGCCTCCTCTTGTGAACGGGTAGAAGTGAAGAGCTGACCCATAAGATCCGGGGTTACGGTAATAGGATCAGCATACTGGCAAGTAGGACACTTAGGAGTGAACTCCTTGCTATAATTACCTACATATATCTTCAGCTCATCACAAGTACCACGATCATTGGCTATAGCCTGGCCTTGCGCCTTAACAGCGGCCTTAGCAAGCTCATCGGCGGCGAACTGGCTCTCGTATGAGTAGAACGGACCTCCGGTCACGTCAGCCTCAGTAACGGTAACTGAAGACGGGATAAGACCAGACGGACAATTATTCTTCTCAAACGCCTCACTATAATGACCGATGTATTTAGGAGCCTCATGGCAAGTACCACGCTCATCGGCGATCTTCTGACCTTGATTCATGACAGCGGCCATAGCGACTAAGTTAGCCTCATCCTGCGATACGCAAGACTGGAACGGATGACCTTCCACCATATCTTGTGTCACGGTGAACGGATCTCCTATCTGATTAGCTCCACAATTGCTCTTAGTGAACTCGAAGCTAGCCCTACCGGTATACATAGTAGCGTTAGAGCAAGTACCCTTGGTGTTAGCCAAAGCCTGCCCTTGAGCCTGTACGGCGGTCATGGCCATAGCGTCAGCGGCGGTCTGGGAGTCGTTAGACTGGAATGGGTGTCCTTCTACCATATCTTGGGTGATCGTCACCTTAGATCCGATCTTACACTCACCACAGTTGTTTCTCGTGAACTCCAAGGAAGCACGGCCGGTGTACGTACAAAGGGCGTGGATATTGGCAAGAGCCTGTCCTTGGGCGTCAACGGCGGCCTTGGCCTTGTTGTTGGCATCCTCCTGAGATACGGTAGATGTGAACGGATAACCGTCAACCATCCTATCATTTACCGTATAAGTACCACCAGTGCCAGCGCCACAATTGTTACGGGTAAACGTACGTGTATAAGTACCGGTATATACAGGCACCTTCTCGCACTTACCTTTCACGTTAGCCACATCCTGACCTTGAGCCTCGACGGCGGCCTTAGCCTTATTGTTGGCGTCTTCCTGAGATACGGTAGACCTGAAATCTCCTGTTACCATAGTCTCATCCACGACAACCTTAGTACCGTATTGAGTCTCATCACAGTTGTTACGAGTGAACTCCTTATTATACCTACCGTAGTAGATCGTCTTCTCCTTACACTCACCTTCTAGGTTGGCTTGTTGCTGGGCGTTAGCCTCAAGATCGGCCTTAGCCTTATCATCAGCGTCCTTCTGGGAGATAATAGAGAAGTACTTACCAGCGGCTACAACATAAGTATAAGGTTGACCGATATGGAACTCATCGCAATTGTTTCTAGTGACTGTCTTCTCCATCCTTACGTTATAGTAGACGTTAGTCTGACAGTCGCCACGCTCGTTGGCGATAGCCTGACCTTGCGCCTCGACAGCGTCCTGCGCCAGCTTGTTGGCGGCATCCTGCGATACCGTAGAAGTGAACGGATATCCAGAACACATCTTCTCGTCCACAGTGAAGTCAACAGGAGTAGAACCCTCAGGGCAGTTGGTTCTCTGGAATACCTTGGAGTACGATCCGGTAAATACCGGTATCTTCTCACAGTTACCCTTGATATTCGCTATATCCTGACCTTGAGCCTCGACAGCAGCCCTTGCTAGGCTATTAGCGTCTTCCTGAGACACGATGGATCTGAAGTCCCCTGTAACCATCGTCTCATCGACAACCACATCAGTACCGTATTGGGTGGAATCACAATTGTTACGGGTAAAGGTCTTGCTAAACTTACCATAATAGATATTCTCCTTAGGCTTACACTCACCCTCCAAATTGGCTTGTTGTTGACCGTTCTTTTCAATATCCTCAAGGGCTTTCCTGTCGGCGTCCTCCTGAGAAATGGAAGATACGTACTTGCCTTCAGGAATGATATAAACATATTCCTGACCGTCACTAAACTTATCGCAATTATCACGTATGAACGCCTTCCTCTGCTCCGTGTTGTACCAGATGTCGGTTATACACTCACCATGCTCGTTGGCGTATGCCTGACCATTTAAGGCTATATCCCCCATAGCCTTGGCGTCAGCGTCCTCCTGTGAGATAAACGACTTGTACGTCCGTTCCTCAACCACATACAAGACAACCGAACCGTGCTGGTTGGCTAGACAGTCATCCTTGGTAAACGGCTGAACCATCTTGATATTATAATAAACGGGCTTGGCGTCTTGAGCTATCATATACTCCTTAACAACACTACCGTCCTTTGACGTTATACGGAACTTAGCCGTACAGATCTGACCGGTGTAATTAGCCTTGTATACGATGTTAAGCTTATTATCGCCTACCCCATGGCTCTTGTCGTTAATGGCAAAGCAATTACCCTCAACGCAATTCTTATCTACTTCCCTCGCCATATCAATCCTCCTCTATCCTCCATGAAACATCATCTCCGGCCTCTACCCTCACGATCTGGGTATCACCATCCTTATTAAGCGTCAACCTTTGCGGATCCACATTAAAGGGTGGTTCCGGTTCCGGCTCCTCGCTGCCATCGCCGCAAGTGCAACATACCAGCTCAATATCATACTCGGTATTAGACTTAATATCAATAACAACCTGACCGTTCTCGCTAGTCACGTTATCAAAGTCATGATCAAGTATAATATAAGGTATATCATTAGGCTGTTGATTAATATTAACAACCTTGCCATTCAAGACAAACATCTCATGATGCTGTTCGTTATCCATATTCTTAGGCATAGCTATGACAAAGCTAGCCTCATACAAATCAGTGGCTCCGGGATCCTCGGGATCGGCATACACTATATATCTGCTATCCTCTTCCGGGACCTTCATGGATAAGCCGTTCACGTTCATGGAGACTATATAAGACTTGCTCACCGAGCCACCAAGGGTAAGGCAGGAAGCCTTGACCGAGGCGGAGTTGAGCTTGGCGTTGATGGTCGCCGTCCCGCCCTCCATGTCGAACATGATACTGGTAGGATCCACGCTTACCCGCTCTATACCCTTCTGGGTTATAGTAGCGAGTTTCGTAACCTTGCCTTTCTCGACCGCCACGTAAGTCTCCCTAGGCAACCTACCCATCCATCCCGGCTCTACCTTGATAGCCACCTTGTCGGGACCGGTACCGGAAATCTTGTCGTAGGACACCCATGAGGAGCCTTGCTCGATCTTGGCAAGAATATCTTTTAAATTACTAGCCATATCACTCCGCTTGCGTTATAGTCCATTTATCACTCTTACCTACGATAATCTCCAAAATCTGCTCACCACCCTCAGGAGGATACTCGAAGTTAGTAGGCTTAATCTCAAACACGCTGGCGCCACCACAACCAAGATCACAGATCATGTCCGGCAACCATCCCTCCTCGAAAAACCGTTCTATAAGCTCCCTGACAGCCTCTGAAAAAGAGTCAAGCTCTAACCTGTCTACGGGAAGAGATCCCTTCTTGAGGGTCTCACCACATACCCAGCCGTCACACTCGGAAGCCAAGACCGTATCGTACACTCTTTTAGCCATAACATGAGGTATTTAAAATATTACTATTCAATGTAGTATATACGATATTAACATCAGTGAACTCATCACCCATGCAATATTTCTTCTTAAACTTAACGGACCTGCCAGAAACGACATATCCGTCATTAGGGACGATAGTACCACAATAGGTAACACTGAGCACATTCAACGGCTCGTATCTTAATCTGACAGCTTGGACGCCCTTGAACGAGTCACGTTGGATGGACGCCGTAGCGCCAGATACGGCAACCAGCTTTCTTACCAGAGACTCGATTACGCTATTCATGCTATCACCGTTCCTGATATCTGCCTCAGGGAACGACTGACCGTCATATATGATCTGGGAGCTGTAGATACTGCACTCGTTCCCCGGTCTATATTCCGGCTTACATGGATTACAATTTCTCATATTATCAAATTAATTTGTTGATCATTCTTCTCAACTCGGATATCTCGGCATCCCTATCCCGTATGGCTTTTATCATAGCGTTAAGGGTATCGGACATATCGCAATTAGGGGATAATCCCAATGATTCCACACGTACCTTATCACCGGGGTAAATACAATCGGTACTCATGTACGTAGAACACGGTACTTTCGTATCGTCTACAGTAGGTCTGTATTGTTTTTTGTTGCAGCCATTCATATCACCATACCTCCTCTTCAGTTCCGCTATCCCCACCGCTACCACCGGCGTTGACAAGCTCGTTTATAATCTTCCTCAAATCCAGAACCTCACGATGGTATAAATCTATCTGCTTATCCCTAGACGCTATAATACGCCTCAATGAGTCTATAACGACAGAAATGTCAGTACCTTTCTCTATACCATCCGCTACCAACTCATCGCCTGAGTATAAGACGCATTTATCATACAAGGTTATAGGACATCCATAACCAACACAAGGTTCGTCCTGACAATCCCGATCGCAAGGATCACAAGGATTGTCAGGGCATTTGTTAAAAAACCTATCTATCTTAACGCCATGACAACACTCTTCGGGACGTTCCCGTGAATGATCATGACAACAACCACCTGAATTACGCATATGAATAATATTAATGTTTTTAGCAAAGATACAGATTTGGTTTGATTATAAGACAACAAGACGTATGAAACAATAAGAGGTAGAGATCATAAGCCTCTACCTCCAAAACACTAATCTAACATTATGGAAAACACAAACGCATTCTTACCAATAACACTGATCATCCTGATCGATATTCTCAATCCATTTCTCGCACTCAAGATTAAGATCAGCGTACTCCTGCCCCTCTACCATCAAAACCTCACGGGCTTTGGCATTGGCGTCCTCAACCGATATCCATGACCTAAACCTGTTTGCTTTGATAGAGTAATATACTTTACCGGACTTATATCCGAACGGACATATCTTCTCGAACCAATCACCGATCATAGTATTATAGAATACAGGTGAGCAACTACCCTCGGCATTAGCCTTCTCCTGACCTTCTTTCATGAACTTCCTATAGGCTAACGTATCGGCGTCTATCTGGGAGATATCGGATATGACAGCTCCGGCTGGTAATTCATATACAATACCTTCCTTGCCTGATGTGCCAGCCTCGCAGTCGTTCTTGTAAAACAAGCCACGAAAAGGCTGTGAGGCCCAGTCCTCGCAGCAAGCCCCGACGGAGTTGGCCTCCCCCTGCCCGATCCTTCCAAGCTCCACCATCGCCTTATCATTGGCGTCTTTCTTGGATACGTAAGAGACGAACCTGCCTTCCTCTATACATACCTGTTCCTTGGATCCCTTACCGCTTACGCAATTGTTCTTGATAAACTCATCGCATACCTGATCATTATACCATACAGCCGGTATTATGTCGGCATATGTATTGGCGTAATCCTGACCGTTGGCATTGACATCATCCTCAGCCTTACTATCAGCCTCCTCCTGCGTATCGCCAAAATAAACATCGGCCGGGACCCGGTAGTCAACGGAGCCGCCCACGTACCCGGCAGGCGGGTTGTTTCTGGTGAACGTCCGTACTATTTCTTTATTACCGTATACCATTATGATTCACTTTGTCACAAAGATACAATTTAAAATCAAATTACAAAGGAAGAGCCTTTTTGCTTCTCAAAACCTTATATAGATAATCTCTTAATCGCTCCTCGGTAGTTATATATCCAAACTCAATCATTTTAGCTATATCAATCTCCAGCTCCATCAACTCCTTAGCCTTGGCCTCCTCGCCAACGGAATTTCTTATCATAGTCTCATGAAGACCGTAAACTATCATATTCAAAGATCTAGCTAAATCCTGTATTTTATCTTCAAACCTTGATGAGTCCACGATTTTAGATAAAGCGGAAGACATTCTCTTATAAGCATCACCGGCCTTATCCCTATAATCTATAAGCTGGCCATGAACAAATCTGATAACTTGAACCTCAAACCTCGGATTTATCCACATAGCGAACTTGATAAACAGAAATGGATGCATCCACACCTGTTTCTTAGGTCTTCCTGATTTACCTGGTTCTTTTACAGTAGATCTCTTAACTAATTGATTATCAATTTTTGGGCATTTTTGCCCAAAACTATCAACAGACAATTCCTCTAATAACGCATCAATAAATTCCTTCGTTTTAGATGATGACAAAAATACATCCATCTTCCTTTGTTCATTACCTTCTAAAGAGTTCCATTGTCCCACTAATCCATATGCTTCGAAATAACCATCACTAGTTCTTTGAAAACGTTAAAATCACCCATTTTTCTCGTCAAAACATTAACCGTCTTCATTTTTTAGTCTAATTTTGAGATTAATAATTAAATAGTTTATGTCCGCTCCCTCGTGAGAGTCGGCGGACATACAAAAATAGCCAATTGGTGTGACAAACACAATCCAATTGGCTATTTTTAATATCCTAAAATCAGGACATTAATTACCCATTACAAATCTTATCCTCCAAAGCATAAAGAACTTTCGCTACGGTCTTATCACCACTTACCTTCACGCAAGACTCACCAAGATCCCGGACATCTATAGCCTCCCTGATACGGGTAAGCTCGTCATATATCTCCTCTATCACGTCAGAGATCATAACGCACTCATCAGAGTCCTTATACTTTGACCACTCTGGGAGATCACCCTCGTAGGGTACGCAAGTGGACGGAGTTATATGTGAACAATTATACTTTTTCATATCAGCAACCCGTTAATATGTTCCTTTAACGATCTTACCTCATCCGGGCATAACCCGCAATCATTATCGCACAAGGATCTTTGTAAACGAATTATCTTGCCCCAATAGGATACATCGGGCTTGTCCCCAATCCTATACCTATGATACCTCATGTATCTACCCCATTGGCAAGATAACCATTCGTCTACGACCTTACATAGATCTATCCTATCAAGGTTTGATACAGATTGAGCGCCCATCAAGTATCTCCTTTCTCATTTCTTGTACCTCCTCATCAGGCGGGCATCCATATGGCAGGTTCTTGATCCACTCACGGATCTTCTTCTGCATATTAAGATAAGATACGCCAACGCCATCACCCTTGGTACGAACTTGCTTATATATACTAACCACGTCACGCTCCATGGTCTGCAACGGATCTTGCATAACCATACATCCAGCGGTGCTTCTAGAAGCATATTCCCTATCGCTAACAACGGTAGAAGAAGGACGATTCATCATACTTCTCTCAATCCTTTCCCTCTCGGCCCTTAACGCCTTTTCCTTACAAGTATTACAACCCATAACTATATTTTTTTTTATTCAACAATCCACGCAATTGGTAGCCATCTCAAGAAGCTCTCCGACACGGTCAATAATCTCATGAGCGGCCTCTATATTGTCCAACCTAACGTTAGCCTCCGCTACGACCATAAGTGTCTCCATCTCCTGTATCTTATTTATAAGATCCTTATCCTTGTCCTCGCATAGGATATCAGTCTTAATCCATAGCCGATCAAGACGCCTGCGTATAAGATCCGTCTTAAGATACTTGCGACTGAAGTCGTAAGTAGAAGGGCTACCTATGATCTTGATATCATATATACCATCAGGTAGGTCAAGGTACTTGACATTACAATCATCGTAATTAAAACAATTGAGACCTAGTGTTAGGCTGGTAAAGGTATTGACCTGATTCTTGCCAAGGAACAACGTAACGGGGTCGGACATGCCCGGCGTAGTGATCTCGATGATCGCCTTCCTGTCCTCCAGTAGTCCCCACTCGGACTCATCCAATACCTGCAACACCTTGGGATCACGTGTCTCTAGCACCTGAAACGACAGCCTAATATCATTCATATTAACCTTCTTGTCGTACCGGCACAAACTATCGTCATAACGAGCTTGCATATCAAGATCCGGGACATCGGTATAATATGTTTTGACCTCATGACCGTTGATAAACACCGATGTTATCTGACAAACATGAGACCTAGCGACATCAAAAAACACCATCCTTACATTATCCCCATGATCAACGCCAGATGTCGGGTATGTCAATATCTGGGTATTATACTCACCATCGTTACGTCTAGCCACGACAGTAATTACGATAGGTTTCTCTATATCGTAATCATCCATAATAATCCTAGCGGCGAACTTATCATGGATTATCTTCGGTATGATATTTATCTGGTTCATGTTAATATCTTTTTCGCAAAGATAGCACATGTCATGTCAAAAATGAAATCTATCCAACCCCAAAGATGTCATCAAGATCGTCCATGGTTTTTATAAACCCGCGGTCAAACATAAAAATCAATGACCTCATCAGACCAACGCATCTCCCTATGTTTATTGTCATCGTGTCAATGATAAACCTAAACACAGGGGAGTTAGGATTGCTAAACAAAACGGTGTTTACGAAACGGGTGGATAAATCAACAATGCTAGACACGGCCTCGCCTGTATCATCACCATCTTCCCCATAATCATGAAGAAGCTCATCGCGATTATCACGAAAAACAAAAAATGGCTCCAAATCCTCATCCAAAAAAGCCGCTATTGAATGAGAAATGTAGCATGAAGCGCAATCAAAAACAAGCCTCTTGATATCATCCCCGTCATAATCGCCCAAAAACAAGGCGATAGCCGGCATATCGATCCAAAAGGATCTTTTGGTTATAAGACACCTAAGATCTTTTCTTGAACCCAGCAAGTCCCTCAAGGCGTCCTCGCCACCATCAAGCTGGTCGAAAAGCATAGAGGCGTTAAACAGCCTGTTCTTTTCATTAAACATAATCTTAAAATCACCGGACCTGACTATTTTCATGGCAAAAATATTTTAGTTAAAACACAAACAATCACTAAGCGGCTCAGAAGAACGGACATAACCGTCAAGGAACGGGGTGCTATTATCAGGAATCCACACATCATCAGACAACGCGGCCATACCAAACTCATCAACTATCTCATCTCCAGACACATAATCATAAGCCTTGACGCCAAAGATCTTAATCCTTTTAACCTTGCCAAAAGCGGACTTGACTTCCTTTATCTTCCTATCCAACTTCCTCACCCCATCGACGAACTCAGAGAAAGTGACACCACGCTCATCTAAATAGCTCTTTATAGCCCTCTCTATGGTCTTGATACCAACATTACCAAAGCCCTTCTTCCTGACCTTGTTCTGAACCTTTTCCTTAAAAGAAATGCTCACCCCGTTGTTCTTGGAGGACACAAAATCCTTAAGGTCACGTTTCCTGATCGAATCCATGGAGCCATGAACAACACGCTTGATATCCTCCGCGCGCTTCCTATTGCACTCATGAGCCTTATAAGCAGGATTGTTCACGTTTCGCTCATCCTCTAGCTTGCGATGCCTAGGAGGGCAATTGTCCCAATAATAATACCTCGCCTTGTTACTATGTACAAAAAGGTCAGGATGCTCTTTCTTCGCCTTCCTCACCATAGCATAATAACCGTGGACAACAGCCACGTTAACATAACTGGTCAAAAGCCACCTAACTAACTTTATCTGATAAGCGAGATTATCACCACCAAGACGATGATGCTTGATATAGTAATTAACTATTTCATCCACAAAGTAATAGAACCACTTGATGTTGTATTGGATCCCCAGCGTCCTAAACCTTATAGGGTCAAGGCTTATGATAAGAATGCCTATCAGTGTCTCCGATATCGGCTTCTCAAGTATCTCTGACTTGGATGATGATTTACGCTTTATCCTAGGGTTATCGCAACAAGGATTAGCGTTGTCATTAAACAAATAAGGTAGGATGACCTTGCCGGAATCCCTCCTCAAGGCCCTATTTTCTCCTGACATCCTCTTTTTTTCCGAGGAAGAGACGAATTGATCAAATATAAGCGTTATCTTTGCCATAATTGGTTTTTGTTTTTAGCACAAAGGTACTAAAAAACTTTGTCATTTCAAAATGAGTGCTTGTGAAAGTACTCATTTTTTTTGTTTATGATCACGGCTTTTTACGGCGATCGCTATGGTCGAAATCCAACTTGGACATTGCGTAGGGAGACTATCGTAGGGATAGTTAAGAAAAGAGATGAATTTATTTATCCACCTTCTTTTATAAAGCCCCCTTAAGAAGGGAGTCCCATTATAAAGATTTTCTTTATTTATCCCATAAGTTGATTGATTAAAAAGCGTTAGCTAACGCTTTCTATTATCTAAAGTATATAACTTAATTACATTAACGTGAAAATATGTAGTAGATTGAAAAATCGATATCTCAATTAGTTTAATGTATTTTTGACATCTACTTATGTTGTCTATGGATCTTTAATCGACAAACAACTACCTGCATCAAACGTTAATGCGTTGATATGTTTACTTCTTTCCAACGCAGCGTAATATGCCAAAGGGAATATGCCAAAGGGAAAAAAGGAGGTGGGCTACGAGTCGCTCCGCTCCTGGCCGGCCGTGTGGGGATACCTCCTGCCCTGCCTCACGGGGCCGCCACATTTCCTTTTGGTGCCAATACTCAAACAGTATACTAGATAAGGGATTCCCTTTAAGGGATATTCTAGTTGAGTAAAAATTTGGATACGGTCGGTTGGATGGGTTGGTTTAGCCGGTGGTCCGCGAAACCATACACCTCGGTTCGAATCCGGGACTGACCTCATATTCGCGATTCTTTTCCGGGGTGACAACCAATAGGTGTATGGGGTTTCTTGTACACCTGTTATTTTATCAATCCGAATCTTTTCAACAACACGAATAATACAACCAATATACCTAAGATCGACATAAGGATGATAGCCATCGGCCACCTTGATTCCCCCTTATCGTCTATATCCTTATGCTTGATGCCTGTCTTCTTATCAATATCCCCAATACCGGTGATCGTCTTATCAACGCCAAGGGAATCGGTCGTCACCGTGCTATCCCGCCGGCCGATGACGATATGGGCGTCAGTCACGGACGATACCGGCCGCTCTCCCGTGGCGGGACCAATATCCTTATCCGTATCGAATTTCCTCTCGGTTATAACGATATCGGCATTAAGATCAGAGGTCTTTATCTCCACCATCCCGCGGTCTATAACCTCGTTTATCATCGTCTCTATCCCGCTTATCAGCCGGCTATCAATAGACGCCTCGCTAACCTGCCTCCCGCTTCCACAAGAGGACAGGAATAGCGACAGACCTAAACAAAAAATCGCCCTAAGACTTATCCTTGACCTCATCATCAGCGATCCTCCTTATATCGTCAAACGTCCCATCAGGTATGTTCTTGGAGAAGCTAAACATCTTGAACACGTTTATTCTCTTGAACACGGCCTTGAATACCTTCACCAAATAAGCGTCGGAGAAAGCATCACCTATCGTATTCAAGAAAAGCGTCACATATCCAACAAGGGCTATATACACCCCATATTTGGTAACGGTAAGTATCATGCTAGCCTCCTCCTCGATCGGGTATAACGTCTTATATATAACACATAATGTCATTACTATAAAACAGGACAAAGCGAACTCCTTAAGAATACCAGTAAACCTGACCTCCCTGAACCATCTCTTAAAACTAAACCTTCTTCTACGACTCCGTCGGAGCTTCCAGCCCCTTATGCTTTGCGCTAACCTAGCTAAAAAATTAGCTATTAATACTATAAGTAATACAATCAATAAATGATGCACTGGCTGGAAATAAGCCCAACAAGAGGCACCATACACAAGCGCAATATTCCACAAAGCCCCTACTCGCTCTATCATGTCTTTGTCTTTCATTTTATACCCTACTCGCAAAGTTAACCACTATACCATTAAGTACCTAAAACACCACGGCGTGTATACCGTTCCTAGTATCAAGGCTATCAAAATGCAACCAACCCACCTTCCCTTCAAGCCGGAAATGATATGGTAACATATCTTGATGATCCAAGATCAAGCCTCTAGCCTGTTCCGCCGTCATCGACTTGATATCAAAATCACCGGCCTTACCCAACACATGGGCGGATAGATAAACATCTTTCTTATCCTTAACTATCTGACAGATGTTGCATCTAAGACCACGTTGGGAAAACTGCCCTCGCTTATCCCAGTTATTACAATACATAGGCTGTTTGATTATATCCCTCCGTAATATAAGAAGATTATGGAGAAACGCCGTATCAAGAAACTGCCACGATCTGTCCTTCCACTTATTATATGTATGGGGACATACTAATTCCACTATATCAAAATACGAACCTAGTTCTTTTATAATACTATTTCTATCCATATTATCCGTTTTTTAAATAACGCAAAATAATAATACCACGATAACCTGATCCTCCTCGACCGCCCGTAGCCCCGCTACTAGAAGCTTTAGAGGCCCCTCCACCACCACCACCATAATAAGTGGCATTACCTCCATTTTCGCCATTAATAGTAACACCCCCGGTATCCTCAGCTCCAGCCCCATCACCTCCTCCGTGATCGCCACCTTTACCTCCGGATAAAAAGCCTTTATCCCATCCTCTTATATAAGCTCCCGATCCACCACCAGCGCCCATAGGATAAGGATAACGATCAGGATACTTATTATTAAAAACATATGATCCATCTTGCCCTGGATTTCCCGGGGAAGGATCATGACCATCCCCTTCAACTCCATATCCGCCTATTCCACCTTTACCGGCAATAGCCTGATATATACCGAATATACTATCACCACCTATATCTCCTACAACCACCCTATATGTAACACCTGGATTTACGGGTATAGTCCCAGTCAGTACACCACCTCCGTTACCTCCACTCCCGGCATTATATATATCGGAATATTCTCCATCAAGACCTCCGGCGACCAACGCGAACTCAACCTCATAGACCCCATCAGGAACCGTCCAATATCCATTATCCTGAGGAGATAATTCCTCGAATACCTCTATTACCTTCCTTTTGGGTAACATCCTTCTTCCCATCATAAGGCAAATAGGATTTTACCCCCCCCCAATTTAGTTTTAAAATATTGATATCCATAATATTATTCTGGTTTAATTATCCATCTCTGGGCGTAGTTATTTTTTAGCGCATATATCTTCTCCATAGGTGTAGCGGGAGACCCGTTGGACGAGCCTTTCACGAATCCCTCTGGGGCCTGCTCCGTGCCGGAAGGACGCTGATTCTCGTCAGGATATTGACTACCATACATAGAAACCGCGAGTCCATAAAACTGATTTCTTTCCCCATCTTCGGCCACGGATGCCATGGTGATCTGATCCCATCCTACAACAAGGTCGTAGAAGGAGTTTACGAAATCATCTGATCTTTTTTGGCTATGAGTGGAATAATCCATCACAAACCATGTAATAGACCTCATCTCATAAATATAATCCGGCAGCTTATCCACTCTAATACTATTACTATGATAGACGTAAAAACCTGTAAGATGATCCAATCCTCTACCCGACATATTATCATCATTCCAACCCGTCCTCCTTTCTCCACTTACCCAGTCATTTAAAAAATCAAAATTAGTAATGTTAGGATTTATCTTATCTACCTCGAAAAAAGGGAGGGTATTTATATCAAAATAATTCCACATATCAGAAGGGCCAGGATGTATTCTCAACGAAGTTAATTTAGGAAGATCATTAAACTCCTTTATATACCTATCCAAATAACATGAAGACAATTCAAGGGTTTGAAGATTTTTCATATTCTTTATATCCCTTATCCCGCTAGATTCTATATCCCTAAGATCAAGCATATTAAACATATTTAAATAATATACCTCTGTCTTACTGGTTATAGCCTCAGGAATTACGGTCATTCTTTGCCCTATATTTTGAAGATCGATATAAATTAACTTTTTGGATCTTGACAACTTGTCTACAGGTATACCGTCATTAACATACAGCGTATGGGATACGACCAAAAACTCAAGTCCTGGCATATCCACAATCGGAAAAGATGTCATCTTGCAAACTTGGATATTGGCATAATAAATATCACGGGTAAAATCTATCGACACGGCCCGTTGTACGTCCCTCCTCCCATCAGCGTAAGCATGATTATCTATAGGTACGTATTGCGATCCATCCTCCTTCCTGAACCACCACGTAGTATTGGGATCTTTCCTATGTTGTATTGCCAAAGAACGGAATATAATACGATAATCATCCTCCCCTTGAACCTTGGTCATAGGAAACTGCTCCTTTATTCCATCCCCCCAATCCACATTAGCCATACCGGGCTTTCTGGATCTAAACTCAACAAACGTATTATATGGATTATCAACGACAGGATCGGGTACATAATTATAATCATCGGTATAATAATTTCTAAGTGCCCTATCCCATGTGGTGAACCACACGAACTTGTTGGATGATGCCTCATATTTATATAATGTCTTAGCCATTACCTATCTTGTTAAAATATTCTACAATAACATTCCTGTCCAATCCCATAGAATCACACAAATACTCCCCTTCTGGTTGACCCCCAAACGATAATACCTTATCCGTATCATGAGCTAAAACATCTCCATTGCCTACAAAGGTACGCCCATCGTCAAATACGATAAGCTTATATGGCTTATACAACCCCGTGTCAATATCAGAAGATCGTATTGACCTTAACACCGAAGCCTCTGGTGCCATACTAAACCTCCATCCATAATTATTCATAAGCACATAAATCATCTCCATTGGGGTTGACGGGGAGCCGTTGGACTGCCCCTTGACAAAACCTGAAGGAGCCCGCAATACACCGCCAGGCCTTTTATCCGATGGATCTTGCGCTAAGTAGGTACTTAGGTAAAGCCCATAAAACTGGTTCCGCTTTCCATCAGACGCCGTCGATGTCATGGTGAGGTTACCGAACGCCATCACCTTGTCGTACAGACTGGATATGAAGGTATCCGATCTTTCCTGTGTCTTTAGCGAGAGATACATATAAAACTCTTTCATTGATCTCATCTCGTACATATAATCAGGCAGATTGGTGACATCTATGGTATTACTACGGGACGCGTCAAGTCTCACTATATTCCCAAGACCCTTACCGCCCATATACGGATGCCAGCTCGCCGGCGAGCCATACCACATGTTTATATGGCTGAAAATCTTCAAGCTTGGGTTTATCCTATCCACCTCATCCATGGCCGGGCATAAGTCAGGGTCGAACGACGACGTGGCGCTACCAGGGCTTAGATACAACTCTTTCAAGTTATTGAACGACAACCATTCCCTTGGATATAACCTCACCTTCCCGCCAGGCAATGACAGTACCTCCAGATCGGGCCACATGGAAGGGAATTTCCTTATATTGGAAGCTTCGGTATCACTAAAGTCAATAGACTTGGACAAATCCAGAACTTTCAATTTAGTTAGTCTATTCCAATCCTCCGGGATGGACGTCAACGTACCCACACCAAACTCACTTAATGCTATACGCTCTATATTTACCGATCTCTTTATCCTATCCTTTGGGATATCTGTTATGTTACGATCACCAGGGATACTTATAATCAGATGGACAAGGCCAGGCATATCAAGTATAGGGAATCCTGTCATCATTATCCTTGCTGTTTGTACAAATGTAATATCATTCGTAAAAGTCATGGCCACGACCCGCTCTTTATCCAGCCCATCAGCATAAGCATGATTAGGCACGGGGATATACTCACTCCCGTCATCCTTATAAAACCACCATGGATGGCTATCCGGATCCTTCCTGTAGCTTATATCCCTTCTCCTGAACATCAACCTATATCGCCCGTATATGGATTCGCTCCTATCCTTCACGAAAGGAAATTGCTCTTTATTCCCGTCACCCCAATCGACCTCGCACATGCCGGGAGCATTAGAATAAAATTCTATATGCTCATTATAATTATTACCATCCAATATAGGATCAGGCACATCATCGGTAGTATCATTCCTGCCAACTCCCCTAAAAGCGTATTTACCCTTAGTAAAAAATGTCATAGAGCCTTTATTCGTATCCTTACATATTAATTTCATACCTCTCCCTCCTCTATTCTCCTGAAATACTCGACAACCGGTGAACCGTCCAATCCCAGATCGTTACAGATATCCATAGCCTCGTATTTGTCGGCGAAATTATACTTACTCATATTATCATCCAATACATCTCCGCTTAACACGGATACATGGCCGTCCTTTACGCCAAGGACGAACGGGGTAATCCTAGCCTTCCCGGCCCGCCTTGCCCTCGTAAGGGCGGCCTTAGAAGCCGGGGCAGGGGCCAAGACCCATGTCTGCCCGTAGTTATTGGTAAGCACATACACCTTCTCCATAGGCGTCGTAGGATTACCGTTGCTAACACCCTTAACAAACCCCTCAGGGGCTTGATAAACGCCAGACGGTCTCTTATTGGTAGGAGTCGCGGCGGTATATAAATCTAAGGTAAGTTTATAAAACTGATTCCTGTTACCGTCAGAAGCCGTCTGTGACATCGTTATATAACTCCACGACATTATCTTATCATAAAACGTGTTAACGAACGTATCAGCCCTCTCCTGCGTATTTATAAATTTACCACCATCACACAAAGTCCATATCCTAAATTCCCTTACCTCATATAACCAGTCCGGGAGATCGTCTACCGGTACCGTGCCTGAACTACAATACGTGCCCTGAATCTTATTCAGCTTACCTCCTACCAGATCTTGTTTCCATGAGCTACCATCAGCCATAAAAGCAACGCCTGTCTTATCATCTCCAACCTTATCCACCTCATCAAATACAGGTATGTTATCCCGATTGCTTATAATGCTTATATCCGCGGCCGGAATAGAATTAAACGCCGGGTCATACGAAGGGATGTTACACCAGTTGAAGTTAAATCCAGTAAGATCCTTCCATTCAGAGAATCTTCTCCAATTAGAATCAGGATTATCAGCGAAATCAAAAACGGAATTACACCCAAAATACTTCAATCCTTTCATTTTTAAAAGCCCCTCCGGCCAATTATCCCAAACACCAGGGTGAGGAAAAGACCCCATCTGTATATTACGAAGATTAACGCTCTTGCTTATCCTGTCATATGGGATATCTCCATTTTTTAAAACGGACCTGACCATAGCCAAATAAGTTATATCAGGTAGATTAACTACAGGAAACTCATGGAGGACAATACCATCCATATTGAACTCCCCATCGATTACGTTAGAGAACCTCATCGTAACCTCCCTACGCCTGATATCGCTATACTTATGTGGAGGAACCGGTATATACTGGGATCCATCCTCCTTCCTATACCACCATGTAGTATCGTCAGGATTCTTTTTGTACTCAATATCTAAAGACCTGAATACTATCCTATAACTACCGTCAGATATCTTGACCAAAGGGTATTGGTCCTTTGTCCCGTCACCCCAATCGACGTCCACGAATCCTGGATTGTTCGCCGAGAACCTGAGATTACGATTAAAAGCATCATAATCTACTATCGGATCAGGCACATAATCAGCATCCTTCCCATTATAACAAGGGAACCTGTCCTCGTTAACATAAAACGTCACCGAGGACAGGGCCGTATCATATCCTACTAAAAATCCCATATCAACTAATTGAGGTTATATCATAAGACACCCATTCCTTGTATCCGTTAACCATCTCATATACCTTGTTGATGGTCTTGCATACGACAGCGAATCCGATATCCACGTTAGGGAACTTCTCGTTAAGCTCATCTATTGTAAGCTCCTTGGTTATGCTCTCATCCCACTTACGCATCTCCTTTACCTCCATAAGGATCGGTTTACCGGTTACCCCTACGCTCATCACCCATTCTCCCTCACGGTTGGCATCCGCCAGATCCGGGAAGATAGTAACGCCAAACAACTCCGTGAGCACGAACTCATCGCCGTTCCGGGTAAACGACACCGCCGCTCCGGGGGTCAAGACTACCTCGTTCACGGCCAACAGGCTCGTAAGTTTCTTGGCTCCTCCTGATACCGTGGCGTTAAACACGACAGTAACATTACCGGTAGCGCTATTAACGAACTTGATCTCATCCTTATCGCTATTTATAGCCTGTAACCTAGACCCAGATACGATATTCACGATCTCATAATTCTTGTCGTAAGTACTCTGTAGCGTCACATTACCGTATTTAGTATCGATAAGGGTGATCCACTTAGCCTTACCACCTACTATCTCAACAAGCTTATAAAACACATTATTCCCGTCAGCGTCAATCCACCTAGCTATAGCTCCCGGAGCGAAATTAGTTACCTCCCGGTCTTGGGTATAACTTATAGTGCTTTCCGTAGGCTTATTAGCCAAAGTAATATAAAGACATTGCTCTACGTCAGCCTCCATCTTGACTATCCCAGCGCCATCGTAATAATAATCAGGTACGTTTTTATCCCGTATCAACAAGATGGTACCTTCCTTAAGCTTATCGGCGTTAGTAGGATCGTCTACGAAAGATTTCATTTGGATATAGGTATCGAAGATAATGGACGTGCTCTTATTCTCTATCTTCTGATTGATATCATTGACAATATTATTAATCTCGTCTTTCGTATAATAAGGAGATAAATCAACCTTCGGACCTTCCTGCTCTAAAGCCTGGGCTCCATCCCACCAATAATCAGGTACATCCTGCTCCCTGATCCAGAAGCTGTCCCCCACACGGAGCTTAGCCGTGTTCTCCGGAACCGCCAGCCACTCATTCATAGCATCGACCGTATCAAAGATATACGCCGCGTTCTTGCCCTCAGCTATACGTCTTACGACAGCCAACTCGCTCTCGACATCGCTAAGTCTTTCCTTTATATCATTGATCTCTCGCTCTAACTTATCATAATTATCCTCCTGATCTATAGCGTCACCGATGGACATATAAACCTCGTTAGTGAGCTTATTGTAGGTAACACGGGCCACCTTCTCGTAGGATGTCTTATACGTAGATGAACCCTTACCGGTATGACAAACAAAATCATACGTATTTTGATACACCACGGATCCACCGGTATTGATGAAATCATATCCGTCTTGGCTCATAGTACCACCCTTGTAACCCACAAGCTCAAAAGAACATTTACCTGTACCTATAGAAGCGAACCATGTAGCATAAGCCATGAATCGCGTCTCATCCGGCAATGTGGAATAATACCGCGCCCTTAAATCCTTTACCGACATCCAAACGCACTCCTTACCGGACCCGGTGTTATCACCACCCCATTTAAGCACGCTCCTTACGGACTCATCACCGTTACCGGGGCCATTATAACCAACACCAAGATTATCGATAGTCGGGACATTCGAGTTGAGAGCCTCCGTCATCGTATCCAAGTCCCTTCCCGAACTCTCATCCCATAAATACCTGAAAGTAACATAATCGACATCCCCGATCTTAATGCCTCCAGTATTACTAGGATATGTTTTCGCGACTAACTCATAATACCATTTACCATCACGGAAAGTAGCCCTTATCCTCTCTACTTGCTTGGGGGATATAGAGACATATGATCCGCCAACGGAAACGTTATCGCCATCAACCGCACGGGAAGTCCCATCCTTTGGGTCCTCAGGATCTACCGGGGTGTAGATCGTAGCCTGTTTATCTCCGGTATTGATAATAACTATATAATAGCTATCCCCGTCAAGACCCTCATCATGAGCCATGGTTACAAAGCCCCGCTCGCTATCCGGCCTCCATTCAACGACAACCATATGCTTATCCATAGGTATACCGGAAACGCTGTTAACGTAATTGGTTGACGACATGAAAATGGCATGATCATCATAAGCCTCATCCACACGCTGATGCTTAGTAGCCAATCCGTCAAGACGTGATATCTCAATGGGGTCGGTTACCTCGACCCCATTATAATCATACCACTTATATCCGATCATCGTATTCTCACGACGATATTTCCTTTTCCTTATGACCTCACCGCCGGCTAGGGCGTCAATCATATAATAATCATTACATACCTTAACCATAACCTTGATATTAACAGGTTTGACATAAACAAGCCACGATAGTAGCGCCATCGGGAATGGAGGTCAGCGTAGTCCCTACCGGGTAGGTCGGGGAGGATGACTCCATCACCATCAACGACATCCGCTCTACGACCATATCGTTATCAATCAACCGGCTTCCCTCCACATAGAACCGGCCATCGGCCACCTCATAGCATTCCCGCGCCGGGACCATATGCCTTTGGCTCTTATCGGCGTAATCACAGATCGTCACCTTGGCCCCATCCGGTATAGACGTAAGCTCATCACCTACATTATAACCAGGATGATCGGAATATACGACGTATAACTTGGACTTAATATCCCGCAATGCCGGATTGACTGTCCTGAATCCCTTCAAATGTATCTTATGACCACCGATCCCATAACAATCATCCACGTCCATGATATTAAGATCACAACCGATAACCGTCCAGCCGTTAATAACCGTCTGCGTAGGGGTGGTATTGATAGGATGATCGGGGTCGGTAGACTCAACGATCTTATAGTCGAAAGTCTTTACATCCAGATTTCCGTTCAACGACTCCTGTCTCCTGATCTTCACCGTACCCTTTCCGGTATCATAACAAGTCTCCGTAGTATCGATAAGTCGATCCATATAATCCGGCTCCTCGCACTCGATACGGGTGAAATTAGATGGCAAAGAGGCATATTGGGTACCGACATGGATATCATTATCCGTAGAACTCAATACATGATGATTATACGACCTGACATGATTTAAAGGGTTGATAACGTAAGTGGATTTAATTCTTACCGATCCTCCTGGAGTCGAGTAACATTCTATCGCGCTTCTGGTAATACGATCATCCAACCTTTCTATGGCACACCTTTCACGGATAAAAACCGATGGGATGCTATTCATCCTATCCCCTAGGCCATATCTGTTATCAGACGAGTCCACGATCTCCCAGAACTGGTTTCTTTTCCCAAGATCACCATCATAAGACACCACATGTCTCATACGTACGCTCCCGTTTGATGTCCTATAACATTCCTCGATATCAATAGGCATCCTGTCTTCCATATCCGTGAAATCACAAGACACCAAAGACCATCCGGTAGGCAGGGTGGATATCCGCTGTCCCGGGGCGAAACCGCCGTTATCCGAATCCAGTACCTCGTAGCGGACGTGGCGCTCGTTTGCCTTGGCGTCATAAGACACGACTCTCCTTACCTTGACATTACCCTCACCGCTATCATGACATTCCACGAAAGACTCGATATCACGATCCTCCATATCCTCCATCTCGCACACCATGCGATCCCATCCTCCAGGTATGGCATTATATATCCTATCCACGAGAATATCGGGATTCTCAGATCGTGTAACGACATAAACAGCGCCCCTTATATCTATATCTCCATCATAAGACGTTATTCTTAATACCTGTACACGACCTTTATCCGTATTATAGCATTCTTTCCTTGACTGAAGCATTCTATCCTCAAAGTCAACGAAATCACAAGGAACCAAAGAGAATCCGTCGGGGAGGGTAGCTAGGGCGGCTCCTGGGACAAAGTCCGCGTTATCGGAGTCCACTACCTCGAAACGTGTGTATCTGGCCTTTATCTTGGAGTCATACGACACCATCCTTCGAAGTTTAACGTTTCCGCTACCGCTGTCATAACACTCTATATAGGATTTGATATCCCTCTCCTCCATATCGTCAAAATCACAGACTACCCTTATCCAAGTGTCTGGCAAGGAACTGAAGCTGGCGCCTTCAGGCTGTGACGGATCGGTAGTCTCCAGGACTTTATAACTCTTATCCCTAACCCCTATATTCCCGTCCCATGACGTGAGAACCTCCAGCTTCACCTTACCGGCCGGTGTCTTATAACATTCTACGGTTACCTCAATATCCCGGTCCTCCATATCCGTGAAGTCACAAACGACCTCAACCCAGTCATCGCTTATGCTGGTGATAAACTTACCTACCGGATTCTCAGGATCGGTACTTTGCTTGACGCGATACCATTCCTTTCTGGTACCCATCTCGTAATCAAATATCTTATACCCCTCTATCTGTACCCTTCCGGTCCCGGTATCAAAGCATTTAAGCACCGGTATTATCTCCCTTTGGGTCATGTCCGGAAAATCACATACTATACGCCTCCACGTATCAGGTATGGCATTATACTTCGTTCCAATAGGGTTACTATCGTCAGTGGTATTCACCACCTCATAATGAGACACCTCCGGGTTCAGGCGGGGATCAACCGACTCTACGCCCTCTATCTGAACCTTGCCTCCTTCCGTGGCATAACATTTACTTACGAATATCAACTCCCGATCGGTCATCTCCGCTATACTACAATCTATAGCCACCCACTCGGCAGGGATCTTATCCAATTCCGTGCCAATAGGCGTATCAACATCTGAAGAGTTGATGATAAATATCCTCTCGGCCAATATCTCCCCCTTATTATTCATATAGGTATGGATACGGGCCTCTACCTGACCACCCGGCGTGCGATAGCATTGGTTGACGATCGACACACGGGCGTCCTTGATGTTAATGAACTGATAGTCCTTTTTAGGGACCTCGCTTACGAGCCTCTTTACTCCTTTATCATCGAAGTACACGTAACACCCGTCATTCCTCATCATGACCGGATACGTCTTTCCGTCTATGACAACACCTGAGAAGTCATCTGGCGGAACGGAGAAACCCATGCTACCGAAGATGGAAGCCAGTCTCTTTAAATACTCATTAATAGCCGACATAATATCATATTTTAATTCTACTGCCTCAAAGATAACAAAAAAGGGAAGAGAAATGAATCCCTCCCCTTTAGGAAATATATGAACGCAAAAAGGTTCTTTATTTCGGCTCGGTTACGATGGCCGGGCCAAGACCAGCGGCAGCTCCGATCATATTGATCATCTCCTGAACACCCTCATGAGCGCCATAGCGTACACGTAAGATCAAGTTAACCGGATCATCGGCGATAACCTTTCCGAATCCTTGAGCGTATCTATGAGGATTAATCGTGATCTGGAAGTCCACGTATTGGGCTGTTTGTTCAACACGGCTGTATTCGTTCATGAATGTCCGTCCCATGAAATCCTGATGTTTCGGGAAGCCGTTGAAATGAGCGTAACCCTTCAACTCATCATCCATCATATTGCCGCCAACATGAGTACGCGGGGCTTTGCTGGACAATCTCTCGAAGTGAAGCTGATCCCACCAAATGGGGGATCCCTCATCAAGGGAATCAGGATAACCACCGCTAGCGCCAACGATCTCAACGCTATCCTCTACATAGGTCATTTTATCCATCAAGCACTCTGACGGAGATAATAACATTTCCTTGCCACGGAAACGGATACCGCACTTGCAGTTAGTGCCAAGCTCCTGGGCCGATTCCAGTTTCTTCCACATACGGTCGCGGTAGGACGCCGGAGCCTTGCTGGTGAAGAATCCCTCGAACACCTTGTCGCACTCATCACACAACATGTTAGTATATACCGTTGCCTGGAAGCTATGCTGGCAAGCCGCGGGAGTACCGTAGTCAGTGATCTCCAGTTCCGGGAAAGCCTGTTTGATTTCCTCCAAAGCGCTGTTTCCGCACTCATCATCCGGGATCGTGATATAATACTTCTCGGTGGATACCTTGCAAGAACCACAAGCTGACCATGAAGCGGTACGAACCGTAGGATTCTCGCACATATCGGATGTCTTAGCCACATAGTAAATGATAGCCGTAGGATTAGCCTCCACGAAAGCAGAGATCTCCTCATCCGTCAATTTCTTGGAAGTAGCGGCAATATACAAACCTGATCCCTTGATCTGGCTCATCTTATTAACCGTATCAGCTACCACATTAGGTAAAGACTCTACCGTAGTAGACATATCAACGCCGTCATCCTCCAATGAAATGGAATACAGGTATCCGCCCTTAACCTCAGTATAGCTAGGCGGGCATTCCTCGCATCCTTTCATGATAGAGATCAGACGTTGAGTATAGTCATTAGGCTTATCCCCTTTCTTCATCACCTTATAACGTGACATGCCGCCGTTGACGCTCTCACGAACGATCTTCAATCCCGGGTACTGGGCACGAACCTCAGCCAAGGCCAGGTCATCACCAGTATCGCGAACCTCCATACAATAGAAGTTCACGTCCTCCGTCTCAGGCTCCGTGGCCTCGTTAGTACATCTTGTAACCGGGGTGATATCAATATAATCAGATACCTTACCACCACCAGCGATAGGCTGGTTCTTCATCCTCTCGATACATTTCAGGACGGCTGGCAACAAATCAACCTCCTCGCAAGGATCGCACTCCTCGCATTGATTAGGGGTATTGTCGCAATCATCCAAAAGGATAGCGTCATTGATCTCAATACGACCTCCCTCATAACCAAGAAGCTCGAAAGCCCTGCCGGCGAGAATCAAGCGGATAGCGATACGGTCGCCCTTGGATACGGAGAAAGCCGTGTCATCAGACACACCGTTGTATCCTAAGATAACATCATCGACATAAGCATGATCCTTCTTCGGCCAAGAAGCGTAAATCTCGGTGATCTCGTTCAACGAGAACAAAGGCGTGGAAAAATCCTTGTCATATATAGAGCGGGAAGCCGCTTGTTCATTACGACCGATACGGATCTCATAACGCTTGTCGTTACGAGGCTTACCGGTAAAGTCAATCACGGCCTTGCAACCGTTCCCGGAAGTATCTCTGGTATCATAAATACCGATCTGTCCTTCCTTCAATAAGATGGAGTCAACATCCACCATCTTAGCGTGCGGGGGTACGAAAAGTACCCGGTCTTGCGGTCTGTGCAACATATTATCAATTTTTTAATTTAAAAATCATTTACCTAACGCAAACATAATCATAAACGACATCACCGCAATAAAATAAGGTCGTGAGTATACGACATAATATAATGTTTACATTTTATGTAAAATAAAAAGCCTACCCGTTTCCGAGTAGGCTTAATGATCAAACTAACGGTGTTTATTTAAAGGAAGCCACGTTGTCCTTATCCATCCCATATCTACTTAGTTCATTCTCGTTAAGGTTGAATTGCTTGGCTACCATATCCAGAATCTCCTCAACCAAAGGATCGGGCAGCTCAGGGTCGATGTCCGTGGACCGCTCGCCGGCGGCGTTGATATACCCGGCCAGATCCACCCGTACCGGATTCCGGTAGTAGGTCATCCTGACCTCGTCTGTACGGAAGCCGTCCTCATACACCACGACCTTCCCGTCACCTATGGTGTAGAACGTTTCCCGATAGTCAAAAGAAGGCCTATTGTTATCATCCCCAAGAAGCTCATGGACATTCTCGTTCTTAGCCTCCCACATGACAAAATCTCCAACCTCACATCCTTTATAAGAAAACGCTCCTTTTATATTTGAGAACCATAAATAATCATCAGGAAGACCGAATGATGTCGATTCGGGATCATCAATATGACTGACCTCCTTAAGCGATTTCCAGTATACCAGAAGAGTTTGTATAGATCGGATGGTCTCATCATCCTTCCTATTAAGATAGTATCTTATCAACCTGTCCTGAGCCTCGTTGAACAAAAGCACGAACCTCCCGGGATCAAGCTTAATCCCGCCATTGGCGAGATTCTGCTCGTTCTTCTGCAAGGACCTTAGATACGCTTCTTGGATCGTCATCGTTATTCCTCCTTATCACCTTTATCTACGTCTTCCTTCTTCTTGACATCCTTAACCTTCTTGGTCTTATCGTCTATATTAGAAATAGACATAAGTTCCTCGTACTCATCCAAGACATTAGCCTTTACACTGATAAGATCTTTCTTGGTAGCCAAGAACTCGGCGGACGTACGGGTGTCAGGACCTATGACCTGACCATTATATTGCAAGCCAGATGGAGTCATATTGATACGACCGTTACGTTGAAGGACGTTTATGATACGATAGAACTCAAGAACTTCCTTGAAATCACCCTCCAATGACCGATCCCAGATATCAAGCAGATAATCGATGTTGGTCTTCTTCTCGTTCATCCAGTTTGATAGTGATCCGGTGTAATAATCATCCTCCGTAAAATCAGGACGGGTCACGATGCCGATGTACAGAAGAAGGTCGATGGCAGCCTGACGTTCCTTGCCACCTTTCTTAAGGGCGTCGATGAACTTATAGCTGACATTCATCTTATTGATCTCACGCTGCTGGACGAAATCCTTGGCGTTGTCTTTCTCAATGAAACAGAACATGGAGTTCATGAAAATAGGATCACCATCCATTTCCTGAGGGGTCAACATGCCAGAAAATACAGCCAGATATAAATAAAATAACTCAACGGTATTAGCCGTGTTATAAACCTTACCCATATAGACCTTGTCTTTAGCATCATCCCAAAACTCGAAATTGGTCTGGGAAAGATCCTTCTGGGAAATATTCTCAAAAGGCTTCATTATATTATTGACACGCTGATCAACCAACTTATCAACCTCATCCTTATCCATGCCATTATAACATCTTGATCTTGGATAAAAACCGGTATTGTAAACTTCTGAGAAATCATCCCACGGGCAACATACGTGAGTAGCGTTCTCCGGGAACGGAGCCTTGGCTATATTGGCGTCTTGGAAGGCCTGCGGAGCGCTTCCGTCGTGTTTACCTACCACCTCATACAAGGTATCTGACATGATATTGAAGCCATTTACCTCGACCAATACCTTCTTTGATTTTAAAATCTCTTTCATTTCCTTATTTTTGCGTTACTTTCCTAAAAAAAGAGGAGAGGAATATCCTCCCCTCTAAAAACCAAATTACATATGGAAAAAAACTTAACCGAAGTAGTTCGGTTGAAGCTCGATAATCAAGAACTTGCTGTTATCCATAACCCAAGCCGCTGAAGCTGAGTGACACCAGAATTGCTCTTTCATGCCCGGCAAGGATGATACGATCTCATTACCGTTAGCTTTGTGTGCCCAACGACCATACTCATAACCCCACCACATGCTTACGCCTTCTGGCTTGATATAGAATACGTTGTTATTCATATTACCCAACTTAGCGTTAGCCGTATTAGGGATAGCGGAATACGCGTTAGTCGATCCAGCGTCAGTGATATTCTCGATAATACAAGAATAAGAGGATCTAGGATACATGCCATTCACTAACTCGCTACGATCTGTCATGTCAGCGTAATCTAAAGAAGGATCGTGTTCGAACTCTACATTTCCGATGCCGGGAAGAAAAGCGCCCTTAACCTGAACTGGACCTAAGATCATAGCGTCATTAGTACCGGATATAGGATTAGAAGGCAACATACGGTCACTACCCATACCCCAGCTCAAATTACTCAACGTAGTAAAGAAAGCCTCCCTAATCAACTTCTCTAAGTTGACCATAGCCATAGCTCCTACCTTGAACTTAATCTTACGCTCCGTAATAGGAAGATCTTGACGACCACGGAAAATATAAGCCGCGGCAGCCATAAGAGTATCCTTAGTAATACCCATCGGACGACTATAATAGATAGTATAACCACGGCGAAGCTGACGGTAGATACCCTCATTTAAATGGATAGGGCCATTTTGATCCATGATAATACCACCTTCTTGCCACATCAACTGTCTAGCTTCCAGCTTAACCAACTCAGCCATACAGAATACCTCCAGCGTGGACGCTACCTTAGCCGTACGTAAATCAAGTCTACCATTAACAGTCTTGCCGATAATAGCCAAATCAGGAATATTACCCTCATACTCGCTTCTCATGGCATCCATACGACGAAGGGCGGTCTCCACGAACTCTGAAGTGCTATTCTGGGCGGCCCGCATGGACTTCATACCAGCATACATAGTGGTCTCACCCTCAACGCCACGGTGGTTTCCTAAACGGAATTCACAAGTCATAGAACCGGCCTTGTCAGCTCCAGATACCTTAGAGAACTGGGTACTGTACTCACCAAGAGCATGACCGATCTTCCAGTAACGGATACCCGGACGTAATTTCTCTTTAGGGAAGTATTTAGCCTTTCCGCCGATAACACGACCCCAATAACGTGTCAAATCACCTTCTGTCTTAGACGGTATCTCACCTGAGATAAGGATATTACAGCCGTTAGCGGCGTCATAGGTGATGACATCATAAGCCGTAAACTCAGATGTATTCAAAACGATATCAAACAAACTTCCATCAATACCCGGTTTCAGATGATGAGTCGAAGTATCCTCCGCCGTAACCACGGCGAATGTCCTTGTAACGGGAAGATCATAACGGAAAGAAGCTCCAATACCGTTAACGGAGATCGTAGCGCCGTTATTAATCATACCCATATACATCGGAACGGGGTAATTAGCGATATTAGAGAACAGATTCAACAGACCCAAATGATTCTTGTCCGGATCCTCATAATACCAGCTCGCCAATGAGCCTAAGTTATGCCCTACGAGCGAAGTCTTATAATTCTTGGCATCGGTGAAGGCAATAACGTTATCGCCATTCACGGTAGCCGGAAAACTTTTTGTTAAAAAAGGATTCATAATTATCTATCTTTTAATGTTATACACTCTTTGATCCACTCAGATCAAGGAAGTTAGCCTCTGTAGTATCATTATCGATATTATTCTTATTTTGCTTTCCTCCCTTATTGCCAGAAAGAAGAGTGATGGTCTTCTTATTGACCTCCATCTTAGCCTTGTTAGTCTTCTGTTTAAGGAACTCGTCCTTATTCATCAAGAATAAAGCCAGATCAGCGGCCATGTCCGGATTCTTGATAGCCTCCGAATAAGCTTTATCTATAGCCGTATGGCCTTGATTGTCTATCGGCTTGGTAACGAAATCGACAGCCTTACCTATCATCGTGTCAGTCAACTGGAACCCTGAGCTTATAGACGTCTTAAGACCTTTCTTATAGATCTTCATCTGCTCAATCAACTCCTGTTTCCTTTTCTCGGATTTTTTCTTCTCCTCCTCGATAAGGTTATCCATCTCCTTTTTCAGGATATCATGGAACTTATTGGCCTTGGACTCAATGAACTCATCACCCTTGCCAATCATCATCTCCATATTATCCTTTATCTCGTCTTCCGGCATACCCAACATCTTATAATAATGCCGGATGACCGCAAGCTGATCATTCTTGTCGCTCATATCAAGGTTGTCCAACGGCGCCTGAATGTTCTGATATTGGTTTAGAAGCTGACCTACGTTACCTCCAGCCTTATCCACCTCTATCATCTTCTTCATAAAGTCAGACATAGAACCGGTATCAACCTTATCCTTCAACAACTCATCGGCCTTATCCTTGATCAACCCCTCCACTATATCAAGTAAATCATCTTCTTTCGTGATAGTAGAAAGATCGACTGGCTTGTCATCTACCATAATATCAAGGTTATCGATACTGTCGATGATACCTCTAGCGGCCATCTTTTCCAAGAAAGATTTCCCGTTAAACACTGATACCACGTTATTATTATCAGTACCGCCTTCGCCAAAGGAATCCGGGTCCGGGTCGGTAGCGTCGCCGCCCTTATCCCCGCCACCGTCAGCCGCCCCGCCGTCGGCAGGCTCTTCCTTGGTATCACCTATAGGATTACCATCCTTATCATATTTACCCTCGATATTATTCTTATCGCCATCACCGTCACCACGGTAAAAAAGTTCCTCGACACTCATGGTCTTAAAACCCTTAGCGAAATCACCCATGTCATTCATACAATTCCCTTTTTTGCTTTTTACAAAAGTATTATTAATCCAATTACCAATTAAATCAAACCCATTATAGTATATGACAGAATTTTACGCCAAAATGATTACAGATTTTGTAAAAATATTTACAAAACTTGTAATCAATTTTTGTTTATTATTGACGTAAACCTATCTGTATCAGAACGTTTGTTTCTAGCGTCTATCTCCTTTTCTTTTAATTCCAACTTCCTTTTCTCTATCTCCTCACGAGATCTTCGCCCAGCCTCGGCGTTAGCCTGTCTGGTTCTCATATCCTCTTCCTTGATATCAAGATCCCTCTCCCTTGAAGCCCTGTCAGCCATAGCCTCGACATAATCCATGCCTTCAGGGTTGTTCCCGGTCCTAGCCGCTTGACCGGCGGCCATTATGCTCTTACCCCTTAAGTCGAAGTTGCCCTTGATATAAGCCAGCTCCTTATCCTTCTCATGCTCATCATTACGTGCCTGTCGCTCGGCCTCGGCTTGCTGCTGGACAAGTCGCTGTTGATTCTGGTATTCTTCTTGCCTTACACGATCGGCGTAAGATCTAGCATCCCTTCCGATCTGGTTCATCTCAGCCGTTGAGTTGGCGCTCATCACCCTAGTGATATCAAGTAAGTCATTACCTAACGTATTTGTCTGTAATATATATTGTTTCAAATTCTCCAATTCCAGACGTTTCTTGGAATTAGAGACAGCCATAACATTAAGATGACGTAACGACAAGCTATTATCCGTAAGGCTGATGTAAGCCAAGGAAAGATCGCTGTTTCTGTACATCACGGTCCAATCGTATCCTTCCTTCTGACATACTTGAGCCACGGCTAGATGAATATCCAATGTCCGTTTCTTGAAGTCATCGAAATCATTAAAGTAAGTCTGGGTCTGTAGCATAGTGGCGTTAACTCCCTGTTTTACGCCCGTAGAACTCTCGTATCTAGTTGACTGACCCATCGCTTGCTCGGATATACCTATCATCCTATAAGCCATCATATAGGCGTAAGACGCCATTTCCATACGGGATCTTATCTGATCCGTATTAGTAAGATCATATACACCGAACTGATTATATATGCTGCCCATCTGCGGATTCTGGTAAGGATTGTTTGTGTCATTACCACCTACACCCATAAATGAGACAGACTTAACGATCTGCATAAAAGTAGCTAAAGCGCCCTTCTTGTCCATCATATCCTTATATTCCGTAGGCAAGAATCCCAGGTCGCCTAAGAAGAACTTACCGATCTCCTTCTCGGCGTTGTTGTATAGCTGGTTCATAGCAAGGTTATACATCATCTGGAACGGCTGTACGCGATCAGCGAGACCAGACCCTATAAATCCAGAAACCGGAATGACATAATCATACAGGCTGCTGTCACCATGTATCTGATGAGGTATTGGATCCCCACCGATATATATAGGCTTATCCATTAAATTACCTCCGGTGATCTTAACGCCAAACCTAACCTCAGGGACATACTCCAAGATATAGGTGTTCACCTCAGGATCACCAACGGCTTCGGCCATAACCCTCTTCACTTTCTTGATACCGTTCTTCTCCAAGAACTCCGGGAGCAGCTCATCGGTAACAAGCTCCTGATCCACCATCCCAGTCTCCGTCATGTAAGTTATTAAGAATACCGGTTTCATGGATACCCAATATCCCTCCATAACCCTAAAAAGGCGGGAATCTATCTCATATCTCTTGCCATTGGACATGTCAGAGTTAAAATAGCCAAATGGATGGAAGCGGGGCAAGAAGCGGGGCTGGGTGTGTTCCTCCCCGTCCGGCCCGAAGGTGTGGTACTCGCCCATCGGAACGCCGTAGTAATCCTCAGCGGCGACTATAGATTCATAGTCATGGTATCCCTTCCATGGGACAACCTCATTCTCGTACATACCGGTAATAGACGGTTTCTTTTTCTTCCAGTCATACCTAGCACCGTCATTAGATACCCATCCCTCATAATCATCGTCACCTCCCATAATCCGACGCTTGTCCTTGGCTGTCATCTTATGGCCGTATCTTGATATCAGCTCAACACCCTCGTAATAATGAATACGGCCCACATAAGATCCGTGTTGCGGGTATTTCACGTCAGGATGGAATACCTCCATCGGACTCCATACCTCCGGACGGTAGTAATCAAAACCAACGAAATGATTCCGGAACATCTTTCCGCTAAGAAGGCGATCCCGGAAATTCTCCCTGTCAAGCTCATCCATATAAAACCGGCTACGGTCAGCCTCGATCGTATGATCCCCCCATACCGCCGCCTGCGTCTTCCATCTTGTACTCATGAACCTCTGGATATCATCAGGGGTCATAGACGCTTTGGCCTGTTGGATTCGCTGAACATAAGCCTGACGCTCCTCCTCGGAATTAAACTCATTGTACGTAGGATCAAGACCGGCCTCCACAAGACGCTGATTAACGATAATATCCCACTGTTCTTGTATATGACGATGAAGTAAGTTTGACATCGTATCCTCATACTCACTTATAGCCATATCCCCTACCTCATTAACCGTATACTTATCCTGTAGGTTTGTCAGCCATCCCTCAAAAGCGTTTACGATACCACCTATGATATCATAATGCTTCAAGAAAGAAGGTATCCTTATATCGCTCCTTAGCTTCTGTACGTTCCTTAGCTGAGGGATAACATCCGCCATCTCCATAAAAGATAACTTACCATCCGCCATCAGATAATAGTCACGGTACATCTGGTTGCGATCATACTGTTTCAACCCTATCGTCTCAAGAGCGTCCATACAATCCTCCTTCCATTTCCTATTCTTTTTCTTCGTGGGAATAGCCTGGGGAGGTAATCCTAATAACGCTCCTTTTGCTGGAAACGAATGATCTCTATTAAACACTTCCATGATTATTCAATTTTATTTACAACAAAGATAGGCGTTTAATTGACATTCATTTACCTAAAAGCCCCTATAGATACCGATCCAAAGGCAGAGGCATATACCTCATGGTGTTTATAAGCGTCTTCCTTGCGGGCATTATTCATCTCCTCGATCTTCGATTTAGGCATGTAATTGTTATCGTCAAAATATCTGGCGAGAACCAACGCGTGCCCGAACGCTATTATCCTATCGACGTTCAATCCGGGCTTATACTGTATTATCTCATCCAATAGGGCTATATCATCGATCAGCTCAATACCCTTGACAGTTATATCAAGACCGGCCCGATCATCATAACCAATAACGAAATCCTGCCAGCAATAATCCACTACGCACGAGAATAGCAGGTTCTGATTGCCGGGGGTCGGGTATAGCCCCAGCTTGCTGTTCTGCCGGGAGCCTGCCTTCACATACTTATTGGCTATCGCCTCACCGGCAAACAGGAAGAAAGACGCTGGCATACCGCTTTTACGGTTAAGATACTGCTCATACATCTGGTCAGCGTTCTCCATAAGGCATATAGCGCCATATCCCTTCTGAAGCACCTCGCACGTACGGCAAAACTGATCTATGGATGATGGACGGGATACATAAGAGGCGACTATCCTATAGGCATAAGGATCTCGAATACCAACACGTCTCTTGAATACATAAAAAGCACCTAATGAGGGCGTATCCGACTTAGCCTGTTTGTAGGGATCGCTACCACTCACATATATAAAATCATCAAACCTATTGGATTGAGGCATCTCGAATATCTGGACAGGAGCATCAATAACACCTCCACTAAACGGAAAACCAGCTAGCTGTTTATTAGATTTCGTAGTACCAAGCTTATTGCCCGATTCAAGGAAAACATCACACAGCATGCCGCTATATTGGCCTGACTCAAGAAGATCATTCTTATGCTTGATAGCGTACTCGACCGGGAATAGATTCTGGGATGAGCTTAAAAAACAGTCGTCGATCGTAAATGGATAGAACATGGTATGAGAGGTATAAGCTACCCTATCTTTCGTAGATAACTTCTTCCGTTCCTCGTCAAGCTTATTGGTACTGGCTTCAAAATCCGTGGCATCAATCTTGACCTTATTAAGCTTCTTATCATCAGGCTTCCCCAAATAATCACCCAGACCTATAGTTCTCTTGACACCGGAGTTAGCCATCTGGCCGGGGACAAACATCGCCCATTTCCGTTCTTTCCATGTTTTTCCTTTCATGGCTCTCCGATTTAAAATATCCCAGTCCATGACCATGAGATTGTATGTATCAGGATCAGAGAACATCTCCTGAGCGTCCTTGGATAGTTCCACCTCACCACCGGTACCAGCCAAGATAGGACTGAGACGCCAGCCATAAGGAGTGTCGTAGGACGGCATGGCGGCAGTGTACGGCTTCTTGATAGGTCCCTTACCTACCTCGTCGAAAATAGCCGTGGCCGGGGTCAGGCCGGCAGTCTTCTGCGTGGATGTCTTCCTACCCATGTTGATATTGGCTATGGATATTATGGCATGAACATCACGAACCCCGTTGGACATACGCTTGCCTAAGGTGACACCAGAACTCCAATCGGTCTTGGTCCTGTTAATTCTGAAAAAAGGATGCACATGATCAAGCCCATACTCACAATACTCACCTATATTAGATAAATCGCTATCGCTGAAACCTACCACGGAATGACTAAGCCCGATCGTCATGGTAGCGTTCATCTGAAGAAGGGATGACATGATAGTCGTATTATGGGATACGACAAAATTAGTGGTAAGGAACTGATGGGACTTGTTATCGACCTCAATACAAGTAGCTTTATACTTCCCGTAATAATCTATATCGGATATCCTAAGCCTGTTATGGGTCTTAGATATATACATATCATCACCATCCATGACGCAATAATATCCCATAGACCAGAATATTCTTCTTACGAAGGATATAATATACTCACTTTTGTAAACGACCTTAAAACGATCGTCACCGGTACTTATACCGCAAGATATCTTCATGAACGAGCTTATAAATAACCCTTTCTGTTTTTTGGATGAATAAATGACATCATCCATCTCCTTCTTGCTTAGCTCAAAGATCCTGTCGGTAGCGCCACAAAGGAAGGAGGCGACCAGAGACCCCATGAGCTGGGGTGATATCAGCCAACGCCGCTCAGGAAAATCAACCGCCTCCCCCATATCTATAGTCATTTTAGAGAAGTCAGAGTGGATAATACCCATAGTACTCATGACTTTATAATCACCATGATACTTGACCTTCCACTGGTGCTGCCCGCAACACACCACGCCGCGACCGTCCTCAAAGGTCACTTTGTACGTATCAACGAATCCCTGAGGATATACGCCCACTATGGTAGTAAGATTCCCGTCATCACCGTATATGATATCTCCTATGTCGGCGAATCCTATTTTCTTGGAACCATAAGGAGTGTATATAAGCTCCGAGTCCAGAAGAGCCTTGCCAAAACGACGAGTACCAAACATCCCCAATCCTTTCTTCTCCTGACGGGCACGTTGGTACATCTCGGCGAAAAACCATTCATTGTCACGCAAACGACTGATCGCTGGCACACGTTCCCCGTTTGGAAGATCCTGGAATACGGGAAAGAAATTAACATGCCAATAAAGCCATGGCGGGATGAACGTACCGTTGATAGTTATCCCGTTCTTGACCTTATAAGCCTCCTCTGTAAAGAACTGCTTAACATCATCATCCTGATCCTCCCATCCGAACAGATCGTTCCATACAGGGGGATTCTTCATATTTACATAAAATTCTGGACTCGTGCTTAAACTCATGATCGCATATTTTTTAATACGGACTCTATACCTCCAGACACTTGTCCCTTACGTTCCTTCTTCTGGACATCGCTGACACTCCTGTATACATCCATGATCCCACTCTTCTCCATATACGAGTCATTCCATACGTTGATCTTATCGATCAGCTTGGATATGAAATCGAACGCCCTAGCCATATCCTCAGGCTTCTCCTTATCCCATGGATGCTTGGCGATATACGTCTTGGCGTCATCCACGGCCTTGGATATGACCTCAAGATTATCGTTTACCCGATCGACGTCCCTACTCGTCGGCTTTCGTCTTCCCCGTGGCATTTTCTTTTAATTCCTTAAATTCATTATACTGCTTCATAAGAAGCTCATAAGATTGAACAACCCCGATCTTACCTACTTCCGTCACACTCATATCATGGAACATATCCTCAAGCTCCTTATCAGCATATCTCAGACGTTCCTTGTCATCATAAAACACAAATCCAGACGTTCTGTCTTCCATAATGCCCTTCGCGGTAGACGCATATGTCGTATCGAGATCCAGATCCATACCGAAGCTGGTAGCCAACTGGATTATAAACATCAACCTAGAATTAACTTTCACGGCCTCTATATTCAACATCTGTATCTTATGAGTCATCTCATGAAGAGAGACGAAATCCTCCTCCTTTATCAACGACGATGATTTAAGGGCTATCTTCTTGGTTCTATCCTCAATCTCACTATAAAGACGCTTGCTCTCACGTTTTATGGCCATCCAATGTCTTATATGAGTATCCGCCTCTTCTTTAAGATAATCCCTGATCTCTTTCTTAATATCCTTATCTTCTTCCATTACGCGTTGTAATCGTTACTGTTTAACTCAATCTCATCACTGATGCTTTGGTCTATAGACCTCAATAGATCCCCGGTACTAATATCCCGCAAGAAGCGTACATTACCACCATTAGCCCTAGCAACTCTCCTTAAAGCGGAGTAAAGTATATCACCCAGCGAATATTCGGGCAACTCACGGCATCCGACCTCCATGACAATAAGGGCATGGATACGATCATCTATCTTACTTCTTACGGGACTTCGCATAGTATTCACTTATAAGCTTCCCCTATAATACGTAGCGGGAAATGTTTGAAATTACGTTCAGGATCGTCCTTCGTATAACCGATAAGAGATAGGTGTTTCTCAAAATGACCTTCCGTGTATTTTGAGGTATCTAACGTCATCCTAAATATAGTTCTATTCTCATTGTCAGGATGTTTGTTATATGACACGTCTCCCATGCATCCACATCCAAGATGATGCTCCTTGACATGGAAACCATCTTTATGGGTGATAAATAACACGATTTCTATCTTATCACCTATTTTCTGATCAAAAATATTTAGATAAAACTCGCTCTCATCATCCGTCAGTCCTATATCAAAGGAATCGTTAGGGCACTCGATGTTAAAATCGTTATGATCGGCTGTTATCACCTCCATAGCATTCCATTTAGCTTTCTCTCCTTCCACGAACTTCAACGGGCATACCTCGGTCTTCATCCAAGCCTTCTCCTTGATAAAACAACCACACAACGAGCAAGCCTGCCTACCCATCAATCTTTGCAATATTACCTTAGCCGGTAACTTAAAGAAAGCTATATTAGAAGAGTTCTTAGGACATTTCTTACATAATTCAAGACGATTCTTATACCATTCGGGATAATCTTTCTTATCCTTAGGAATCCTGCCCAATAAACTGTCTTCCCAAGCTTGGGCTATTACTTGGGCTTTACCAATTGTTTGCATATTATTTTTTAAACTGTTTTTGTTGAAAATCCTGTAATTGTTCCCATGTCATTCCATACCGACATTGATACATGGCCTCATGGTTATCACGTATAAGAGGATCCCCGTTCTTTAACCCCTCCATATCCTCTATCGCCTTAATCTTCTTATCCAGACAATCAAGCTCAATAGGCATCCTTTCATCCGGATAACGATTACCTTCCTTGACAAATATCCGGCGTATCTTATCACGCCTTACCCGCATCTCTCGGAGATTGCATACAACGTATCCGATAAACGGGATTCTGATAGATATATTGTCAGTATACCTAGCTAGGTGGTGGACGTAAGATACGGATGCTTTCATGCACCACTCTACCTGTTGTTTGGTAAACTTCCCATCAGATCTTCTTACCACCTCATCCACGATATCCCTATCGAATGAAATAAGATTCCTACCCATCAATATCCAATTTGTTTCTCTTGAACACAAATCCCATTACACGAGTATCATCACCCTCCCCATCAAGAATAAAATAGTTACGTAAGCTTCTCATCTCAATAGACAGCTCACGGGTACGGAAGTTCCCGTTCTTCTTGTCCACCAGAAAACCCCCACGTTTAAGCTCGTTGTTCAGGACAGCGACGTAAGATTCCTTCTGTCCATGACAATCCATGTACTTAGCCCTGGTATCATCCGAGTATCCGTAGTTGATGTAGAAAGAAAGTAAGTTTATCGTCCTTTCGGTAATCAAGCTCCTACCCTTGGAATCCAGATAGCCGTTGTATATCCTTAAGAATTGCTGGATCATATCCAGCCTAGTGTCGTAAGGCAACGCAAATACGAAAGCTTTCCTTTGCTCAGCCATATAAAATTAGTTTTCAGCAAAACTACTTAAAAAAAATATCGTTGTCAAGAAATTATGCCATAATCAACATAATATATGCTGATTAACATGTATTTAAGAACATCCAAAGGGGAAAAGGCGGTGGAAGCGGCGGAGGACAGCCAGATAAGTCCACCGTAAGACACGGCGATGAGGCCAGTGGAGCACAGACCATACATGCCCCCGAGCGGCGGTGGACAGCCCTATCCTGCCTCAAGGGACATGACCACCCCTTTTCCCGGGGAAATGGGAGGCCCTGGGCGATGGAGCCTGCCGTAGAAGACACGGACGGCCGGAGCGCGAGCGATCGTACAAGACCTCGCTTTTTTTTCTTTGGCTTATGCTCCACCCGATCCCCCTACCGGGGTACCGGCTTCCGGTATAGGATACGGCTTCTACCAGGTTTAGCCTGCGGTATCCTGCCTGACGGCACCATACCTTGGCGGTAAAAAGCAATGTTTTATTAAATAGAGACTTTAAGTGGAGTACACAGGAACTCGACGCCAGGAGAGGTTCTGTGTACGGATAGAGACTTTAAGGGAGTACACAGGAGCTCGACGTCAGGAGAGGTTCTGTGTACGGATATATATATTTATAGAGTTAATTATATTTAATAAATAAACCTATTAACGCGCGCGTAACAAGTGTCGTGTCAAAAATGATCTCCCACAAACACAGTGATTTACCCTCTCTAATTTATTACGATAATTTCGTATAAACAACAAATGGGTGACCTTCACAGGCTACCCATCCATCCGAATAACTTGTTTCGTATTGATAAAACTTGTATATTCGCAGCAAATAAAAAAAAAATTCTATGGGAACAAAGGTAGCACTTTTACATACAATGAAATCAAATTTCGATAAGATTATTACCGAAAGATATACTCCACGTAATATTCAGGCCAAAAAAGATGAGCTAGGATGCGTAAAACTTCCAGCCGGGTCACTTATATGCCCAGTCGATTTCAAACCTGTTACCAATAAGGAAGGCAAGAAAGTGACAGCTATAAAATATTCATTGAAACATGATGAGTATCATGGATCAGGTATTCAGATCAGTGATGAATGTAAGATGGTAATGATATATCTTATTATCATAAACGTATTCAAACATGTGTTTCTAAGAAATAGGATGCATGGCGGAAATAGAGATCAGATAGAGATCAATACCAATGATTTTATTGATATCCTATCAGATGGATGCGCTTATTTCTGCTACCGCCATGTGTTAAGGGATTCTCATGAGGATATGAACTACCAGCTTATAAGCTTAAAGGCTTGGGCTGAAGGAGAGATTATGATAGCTTTATCGGATATCATAAAATACAAGCATAAGGCTAGTAAGACCCCAGGGATAAAGGATATGTTTGTAAAGAAAGGAGAATCTGTATATACCTGCCTTGATAAAAATCTTGATTCGAATACCAGAAGACGGATGGCTAACAAAAGTCGTAAATTAAATAGAGTCAAGATGTTATCAAAAATAATATTCTCAGCTAGAAACAGAAATATAAATAAGATATATAAGGTAACTAAAAAAGGAACTGTCAAATTCAATGTGTCATATCTTATGGATAGATTGAATATAAAGTTATCAAAAGAAGGTATGATGCTAATATCCCAAAGAACGGTATATCGGATGATAAAAGAAGTTCTTAGTATGTGCTGTAAGACTATATCCGATTTATATGATGAGGTAAAGAAAAACAACGGAATAGTTAATACCAAAGACAGGAAAAATGTAACTATCGGACACCTAAGACTATCATACATAGGAAAGATAATGCATATAATCATCGCCGAAGATTTTATAAAAGACGTCTTTTTAGGGGTAAAAGGGTCCGAGATGAGTAAAGCTGGATGATTTGAGTATCAGATATAAAATTTAATATTTATATATTATTCACATTTATTTTTAATAGTTAATTATAACTATTCGTATCTTTGTACCATAAACCTAAAAAGATATGGTAAAAGAAGATTTTAAAAATGAAAACGACCTCCTTCGTCATATTATGACGGTGGATAAAAACGTGGAGCAAGGTCGTGCCTTGAAAAAGATTTTCACCACTAGGGAGAATCTGTTTATTACCGGTAGGGCTGGTAGTGGTAAAAGTACGTTCATGAGACGTATCGTAAAGTTCTTGGGTAAGCGCGTTATCGTAGCCCCAACTGGAGTAGCGGCGTTGAATGCCGGTGGACAGACCATTCATTCGTTCTTCTCTATAAAGAATGATCCTTACATCCCTTCTATCGAGAGAGGTATGTTGTCTAATAAGGTAGATGTAAGTCCGTTTATGAAGAAGAAGATCAAGAATCTTGATACTATCGTTATCGACGAGATCAGTATGGTAAGACCTGATTTGCTTGATGAGGTAGCTGACATACTTAGACAATGCAGGCGTAGCAAGGAACCTTTCGGTGGAGTTAGGTTGATTATGTTTGGAGATCTATCACAACTACCTCCTGTGGTGACGGCGGATGATTTTATCGACAAATATTATGAGAGCCGGTTCTTTTTCTCATCCAAGGCATTAAGAGCCTCAGGATTCTCGGTCATTACCTTCGAGAACGTATTCCGTCAAAAAGATCCTCAGCTTCTTTCTGTACTTGAGGATATAAGATGTGGGGTTATTACCGAGGAATCTAGATCTATCCTAAAATCAAGGGTGATATACCCTGAGAATATGAATGATACTATAGTAATATGCTCAACCAATAAGGAGGCTTATGAGATAAACAAATCTAATCTTGATAAGATAGATAATAAGGTATTTAAATTCGAGGCTAAGATATTCGGTGAAAAACCTGCGGCTCCATGTGAGGATGAACTTATAATAAAAGTAGGAGCTAAGGTTATAATAACGAGGAACGGTATTGGATATGTGAATGGTTCTATGGGTGTAGTAACAGATATAGACCCATGTGATGACGCTATATCGGTTCAGCTTTCCGATGGAAGTGAGGTTTATATAACTAAAGAAAAATGGGATAAAATGAAATATAGGCAAGTAGATGGATCTTTAGAAGGAACGTCTTGTGGTTATATCATCCAATATCCGTTAAGATTAGGATACGCTATCACTTCTCATAAAGTTCAGGGGATGACATTAGACAATATATTCGTTGATATGAGTAGGGCTTTTGAGATCGGTCAGATATATACCGCTCTTTCAAGGTGTAGATCAATTGATGGTCTTTATCTAAAATCAGTACCTGATGATAACGCGATATTGTTAAGTGAGAATGTATCAAATTTCATGGAGAAGGTGGATGATAACGATGGGGTGTTCCTGCCGGAAAAGATATCTGATATCGGTAAGGGTATGATAAAGAAGCAACAGGATTTATTTAACTTCGAGGAATTTGGATTATAATGGCTAAGAAAGAACTTTTTTCAGACGTAGATGAATTAGTATCATCTTTAAATAAAGAGCTTGGAGAAGGCTCGATAATGAACTTCGGTGATGATAAGCCTATAATATCCATACCAAGGGAAAGCACCGGATCGCTGGTGGTAGACAAGGCTCTCGGCGGCGGATGGGCGGTAGGCCGGATTCATGAGCTGGTCGGGATGGAATCCTGTGGCAAGACTATGATGTGTACGTTAAGTATGATCGAGTTCCAGAAAAAACATCCAGATAAGCTAGTAGCTATAATAGACGTGGAGAACGCTTTCGATATTGAGTACGCTAGGAAAATGGGGTTGGATATAAACCGGTTTTTGATCTCCCAGCCAAGCTACGGTGAGCTGGCTATTGACATCACGGCCAAGCTGGTGGAGTCCGGCAGGGTAGGCTTCATTGTCGTGGATTCCGTGGCGAACTTGGTCCCGAAGAAGGAGATCGAGGGTGATATGGAAGACAGCAACATGGGACTACAAGCTAGGTTGATGTCAAAGGCCATGAGAGTCCTTACCGGTATCGTTAACAAAAGCGATTGCGTTCTGGTGTTCATCAACCAGTACCGGGAAAAGATCGGTGTAATATACGGCGATCCGAAGGTAACGACCGGAGGTAACGCCCTTAAGTTCTATGCCTCTATCCGTATGGAGATGGCGAGAAAGAGGGTTATATTAGGAGAGGACGGATCTTCGGTAGGTCATGAGGTTAGGATAAAGGTTCTGAAGAACAAGACAGCCGTTCCGTTCCAGATAGCAGAGACAGCCTTGTATTATGGCGTGGGGTTTGACAAGGAGCTTGAACTTTTGAAGTTATGCGAGGAAACCGGTATCTTTACCCGTAAAGGATCATGGTACTGGTACGGAGAGGTCCGGGTAGGCAATGGAGTGGATAATACGTTAAGTATCATGAGAGATAATCAAGAATTGTGTCAAGAATTAAGAACTAAATTAAATATTTGATTATATGGCAATCGGAGTAAAATTTGTAGACGTAATACCATCCAGTGTAGAGAACGCTGTCGAGGTTAAGAAAGGGGATGTGAAAAACTATTTGTTCGTAGGTATTCCCATGAGTGAGTTTATCGGGAAGAGATATGAGTATGAGGGATTCATATACATGTGCCTACAGGGTGTCACCGGTGGTACGGAACTTGGCGGAGATATAGCCATAGCCGTATTGAGACCGATTCGCCCCGCCGTCGGGCAGGCATCTTATCATTTGGTATCGTATACACCTCTTACGTATACGAGATCTGATGTGGCGATATTCCTTCGCAATGGTGATTTTAAGGTTGTTAAACGTGACGATTGTAATCTTATCTGATCATGGGGACATATATATCGATAAAATCAACGGTAAACGCATTCAGGTACGGGATTGATCCTATACCTGAATGGTTCGACAAGATATCCCAAAGAACCAAGGAACTTGATGTGATGGTTGATGGTAGCAAGGTAAAGGCTTTGGATATAAGGATAGAAAACGGCATTCTACGGGCTTTTTACGGTTATTATATAGGTATGTACCCGGATAACTCGATACAGGTGTTCAGACCGGGGGATTTTCACTCATTATATACCTTAAAAATATGAATATAGCGATAGGAATAGATCCGGGTATAGACACCGGAGGATTGGCGATGATCCCGGAGAACGGGGAGGTTAAGGTAATCATGACACCAAGGATATCGGCTAAGGGGGATATAGATCTTAGGGCCATATCAAGTTTCTTCCTTGACGCGGCGGATAAAATCCAAGAAGAAGGTGGCGGGACGCTGGCGATCGCCGTAGAGGACGTCCACAGCATCCACAACAGCTCGGCCGCCAGCAACTTCACCTTTGGCGGGAGACGCCGGGAACCGAACGCCCTATTCGCTATGATGGTGGAGATGATGGAGCGATACGGATCGCACCCTGATGTCAGGTTCATGTTCGAGGAGGTGCAACCAAAGACATGGCAGAAGGAGCTTCATACGACAGCCGATCGGGTGTATACGTCGGCGAAGTTAGACACGAAGGCTACCTCCATCCGATGCGCCATGCGCCTTTTCCCTTTGGTCTCTTTCGTGAAACCATGGTCAGGAAAAGGAGTACAACCTACTAAGATACAAGACGGAATGTGTGACGCCACGCTTATAGCCGAGTATATTAGACGTAAGTTTAAACTATTTTAATACTATTAAGTATTTATTGTATTTGTATTAATATAATTATGATTATATTTGCGATGTAATAAAAAGTTGTTCGTTATGCTTATAAGATGCTTGTCGAAGTCATTAAATGAGAAGTTGGGCAAATTGGAGACGGTGGTTAAGAACGCCGGTTCCAACTCCCTTTATAAGGATCTTAAGATAGATGTTGTCAATAATCTGGCTTATATCACTTCCGTAAATGCCAAGGTATGTGTTATAGAGCGATTGGAGGTCGAGGCTGACTCTAGCTTCTCTTTCTTGGTAGAGGCAAGCTCTTTTATTAAGTTCATGAAAAAACAGAAGAATTGCGAGATTACGATACTGCTTTCAGATAAAAAAGATCAGATAACGATCCGCTATGCTTCTGGTGAGTATAGTTGTCCGGCTTTTGATATCAATACATTCCCGCGGGTACATAAGATACTTGATGGAGGAATTAAGGTCAAGATGAGCGATTATGTTTCGGTTCTTAACAAAGCCAGCGATTATACGGAGGTAGATGACTTTTATCCATGCATCGAGAATGTGGTAATTGATATTGATGATATTAATATCAATATAGTAAGTACGGATAGAAATACTATTTACAGGTATTTTATCCCTAATCAGGATAAGGTAGAGAAGATGTTTATCCCGGTATCGAACGAATCCGCGATATTGCTTGATAAGCATATCAATAAGTCATCGGATATGTTGTCTATAAAAGTGGACGATACTAAGACTTATTTCTCTACGCCTGATATGGATATGTATGAGACCCATTTTGAGGGTAATTATCCAAATTGGAGGTTCGTGGACGGGCATTTTGTCAAAACAAGTACCTATGTCTTTAATAAGGATCTACTCGTCCAAGCCCTCCAAAACAATCTTAAGGTAAATGAGTTCGATCATTGCAAGTTGATATTTACCGATAAAGGATGCGGTATTATGTCAGAGAACCCGTCTTCCGGTAAATCATGTAAGGAAAGACTTACTTCTTTGTCCCATCATGGTGAGGATATTATATGTAACGTATTATGTGGAAGATATCTTGGTATTATAAAAAGCGTCTCATGTAATAGGGTGGTTATCGAGCATGATCATAAATCTCATTTCAATAAGATTTATGGGGAGGATAATAAGAACGAGTATTTCTTGTCATCATCAGTTATTGTTTAATATTTAAAAATATATAAAATGGGAGTTAGAGAAAATTCATCAGGTGGTAATAACCATTACTTTAAAGTAAGTGGTAGCGGATTATTATATCAGTCATCGAGAGAGCCAAGGGAAGGTTTCGAGGAGCATATAAACGAGAAGACCGGAGCCGTTTCTTATTGGAGGGTATTCCGGAACGGTATTGAAGGTTATTTGTCTGATATCAATGTGCGAGAAGTGGAGTTCAATAGGGTAAAAGCCAAATACGTATCCATAAAGATAAGTGATGAGGATGGGAATTGCTTCATAGACGTTCCTTTGATGACTCAAAAAGGAGGTATTAATAATTACGTGAAGTCACTGGTAAGGTACTTGCCTAATATTGACCTAGAACGTAAGGTGGTAATAAATCCCGCTCATGCCAAGAAAGGGGATCAATATGCTCCCGGTATTTTTTTCATTTCATACGCTAGGGAAACTCCAGATGGAAAGGACGAGTTTATCCAGCAATATTATAAGAACGGACAGAACGGATGGCCTGATAGGGTAGAGAGCACGGATATAATGGGTAACAAGAAATTCGATTATACGGCTCAAGACACTTTCGCTTTTCATGTATTTAAACAATATCTTGAAAAGTTTAAGGCTGAAAACGAAAAATCGGAACAGGATAGAAGCCAAGGCATGGGCGCTACGCCAACCGCGCAGACGCCCCCACCGTCATACGCGACGCAGGCTCCATCGCAAACGCCTCCTCCATCATACCAGCAGGCTCCGCAGCAAGCGCAAGCCCCTTTGTTTGGAGGTCAACAACAACCTCCTCAATATCCTCCTTTTGGAGACGACAGTGATCTTCCATTTTAATTAACTAATTAAAAATCAGAAAGTTAATGGAGAGTAATTTCAATATATCCACTAAAGTGAATCGTGTCTCGATGCCTACCCAAAATAAGGTAGATACGGTTATGAAGAACCTAGGGCATCGATCTTGTATAGCGTATTCCGAGGAAAAGGATATGTATTATAAGGATGGAGAATGGGTAGCGTCAGATCTTGACGCTACTATCTTACCTCTTAGGGAGATGTTCGAGAAGACATCTGATTTGAAGTTAGGATTGAAGATCGTTTATTTAATAATCAAATTATAATGGCCAGTATCGAGGATATTAAAAAGCTTCTGGAAAGCGAGTCGTTTACATCAGCCAGAGACCTTGATGAGCTTGAGGAGAAGCCGGATGATAAACAAAACGAGGTTAGATTGAATTGCGACCCTATGGTAGGGATGATGGAGGAAGAGGGGAAGATCTTCCTTAACTCCGTAAGATTCTCGAAAGCATGGAACTCGTTGGGTAAGGATATTCCTATCAAGCAGGGTAATGCCTTCCCATTAGGACAGGGTGATGTCCTTGATATAGACACAGGGGTATGGGCATCGTTCCCGGATAATACCATAGGGGTGTTGATGACGCTGCCGTCGTTTACCGGAGATACGGGACTTACTTTGGTAGGATCACCGTTCGTCTCGTCTAATAACGGGAATATCATGATCAGGGTCACTAATGTCCGTAAGGATATGGCTATAGTCGAGAAAGACAAACATATAGCTGAGTTAATTATAGTCGGCAAGATAAAAGCCGATATTTTTAGAACTTATAAAAGTAATGAACATGTTCGGATTGAAGATAGTAAAGAGTAGTTATATAGATACCCTAAAACAGGATCTTGATGAAGCTATCAGCTATTCAAGTAGATTAAAAAGGGATTATGAGGATGCTAGTAAGAAGATAACGGAATTGGAAGAGAAAATAAAGTATCTTGATACGCTTGTCGATTCTCTTGATATGGATATAGATTCCAAGGATTCCCATATAGTTAAGATGGGGAATGAGCTTAGTAAATCAAGAGAGCTATATAATGAGTCGGTAAAAGAGAAAGAAACCCTTAAACGGGCTTATATGGATATCGAGAAGAAACATAAACTATCATCTAAATTACTCGATGAGGCTAGAAGAAGATATAAGGAACTTGAGGACCAGGATAAAATCATGTCAGATCGTATCAAATATCTTGAGGCGGAGATTTTAGACATCGATGTTCCTGATGAGGTTGTTGTTGATGAGGATAAGATGGATCCTGACTCAGGTCATATTGATATACCTGAAAATAACGCCCCTGAGGTCGCTGATGCCGGTATTGACGTAAATGTCGAGAATAAGGCGGAGGATAAGAAGAAATCTAAGAAACGTAAAAAATCTAAGAAAAGTGAATAAGATCTTGTTTTTCTTGTTAACGTTATTTACCTTAGCGGTTGTCGGATGCGGTACGTCAAGAACCTACTATACGGAATATGATACTACTGATATATCTTATGTGGTGGATTCCATAGTGTCTTCCGGGACCGTGATGGGCCAATGGAAGGAGTGGCGGTTTACGCTGGACGACGGCCGGGTCGATAACTTTGGCTTCACCGCCCTGTACGACGCCAAGGGAAAGGCCAGGGGGTCTATACAGGTAAGGCAAAGATCCGATACGTTTAATATCAAGATAATTGATTACCATAAAAAGGATAAAAAATGAGTTACGGGTTAGGATATATACCATCCCCTGTGGATGACAGGGACGCTATCATGAATATGCGGCATGAGGCTGTCCCTGATGAGTATAAGGTCAATAACGTTGATAGCGTAGTGGATCAAGGATCTTCTCCTATTTGCGCCGCGGTAAGCTTAGCTGAGATACTTAACTGGAGAAAGGGTATAAGGGCTATTGAAAGACCGGCTAAGATCTCTCCCTACGATATATATGACCTGAGAGAGGATAAGGATCAAGACGGGATGGTTCTTCGTGACGCTATCAAGTCTATCAAGAACATAGGCGTAGATGGGGAGAAAATAAACAGTTACGCTAGGATCATAGATCCGGTATCGGCTAAGGTGGCTTTGATGCTGAATGGGCCCCTGGCTATAGGTCTGTATTGCTATAATTATGGTAATCGATTCTGGCAAGGCCAAGGGCGGAACTTGGGAGGTCATGCCGTTATCCTCACCGGCTGGGACAAGGCCGGCTTCGTCCTACAGAACAGCTGGGGGACGGGATGGGGTAGGTCTGGCGTGGAGACGTTCCCGTTCGAGGATTGGTGCTATATGCTAGAATGTTGGACAATAGTTTCATAAAGTTGATAGGTGATCGTATATAATTTTACACTAAAAAATAGCATATAAATAGGAATTTATAAATATTCTATTTATATTTGCGCTATGTATTTGGTGGAACAACATATAATTACCATTAACGATAAGAGATATAAGGATTTAGATCGAATATGTATCTTATCCAAGAATCTGTACAACGCGGCTTTGTATATAATAAAGCAGGAGTTTCTTAGCACAGGTAAGTGGATAAGAGCCGTAGATCTTAATAAGAAGATGGTAGCGGATAATAACATAGATTATAGGGCAATGAGTGGATCATCCTCCCAGCGGATCCTTATGGCTTTAGACAAGAATCTAAAATCTTATTTCTCCGCTATCAAGGCATGGAAGCGTGATAATAAGAAATTTACCGGCTGTCCTAAATTTCCAAAATATAAGCATAAAACAAAAGGCAGGAGCGTATTTTATTATTCTTACGCACAGTTTAAACATAGAGGAGATTTTATCTATTTCCCTAAAAAGGAAGGATTACCTCCTTTAAGAACCAATTGCGAGGAGGGTACCGTAAAACAGGTTAGATTTGTCCCTAAATCCGATTGTTATGTCATAGAAGTCACATACGAGTCAATCGCGAAAAAACAACTTGATGATAACAATAAGATCATGTCTATTGATCTAGGCGTAAACAATCTCGCTTCTATCGTAACCAACGTAAGCGATAAGCCTATCCTGATAGATGGAAGAAGACTAAAATCTATCAATCAGTATTATAATAAGAAAAGATCGAAGATTCAACAACAATTAAAGAAAGTAAATGGAAAAGAAAATTCGAGACGGTTAATGTCCTTAACAAGAAGGAGAAACAATAAGGTGAAAGATTATCTTCATAAGGCAAGCAAGGAGATAATAAATACTTGCTTGAAGGAAGATATAACAACATTGATAGTAGGTCATAATGATGGATGGAAGCAAAATGTGAACCTTGGTAAAAGAAATAATCAGAATTTTGTCTCGATTCCATTTGAGATGCTTATATCAATGTTAAGATATAAATCGGAAAGACAAGGACTAAGATTTGTTGAAGTAAACGAGTCTCATACGTCAAAATGCAGTTCTTTCGATTTAGAACCAATATGTCATCATGATACTTATGTTGGAAGAAGGGTAAGAAGAGGTCTTTTTAGGACAAGAGACGGTATTCTTATTAACGCTGACATCAACGGAAGTTATAATATCATGAGAAAAGTAAAGGGGGACGCGGTAATGCCACTCCATACAGGGTTTGGGTATAACCCGGTTAAGAAATTTATTAACTAATTATACAGGTGTAAATTTGTATATAATTACCATTTCGAGAAATTCCGATCCGCATCCTCTTGTGAAAGACGATGTGGTGTATTTAGGACCCGTAGCTCAATTGGTAAGAGCGACTGGCTCATAACCAGAAGGTTGTCGGTTCAATCCCGGCCGGGTCCACGCTATTTTTTGGGGAAAAACTAGCATAGAGTTTTGTCATTAGGTTTTTTAAAGTTTAGACGTTTGATGTCCTGGTTCGTGAGAATAAGGACATATGCCCTAATAGTTCAATGGATAGAACACGTCGGTCCTAACGATGAAATTTCGGTTCGATTCCGGATTGGGGTACATGGTGTTTTCTTAAACATATTCCCGTAGGTCGGTAATTAACGATAACCGGTAGACAGCCTACGGGAATCAATAAAATCTTACGTGCTTAAGATCGCTTTCAGTTCTATTTTTCGTGTGTAACCTATAGGAGGGTAGCACGACCCTCCTATTTATAATAACTATTTGGGGTGGATATTAATCAGATAAAAAAGTACCTGCCATCAGGATGGGATGTGGTTGATCTAATAGATCACGGCATAATCGATCTTGATATCATGAACGGGAAGATGATTGGTGAGTATGTGGCCGTGTTGATGATAAAGTCTTATGATAAGACCAATGGTCATATCTTGACCACTTTCTCGTTCCATGATAAAGATATGGATAAGTTGAGGATGTTGATAGGTAACGCTATAATGGCGGTAGGATATAGGAATAATCCTCTTACTGGAGATGGGAACACGGCGATCAAATAAAGGTGCTGAATACACTGAAAGAGGGATATTGGATATCCTTAACAGACAGTTCTTGGTATCACCTAGATGGATTATAAACAACTTGTATGTCTATAACTGGGAGTCCGATTATCTGGCTATAACCAGATCCATGTACGCCTATGAGGTTGAGGTTAAGATCTCGTTGGCTGACTATAACAAGGATTTCGGGAAGGAAGGCAAGCACCAAGTAATGCAAGGCTGGTTCGAGGCCCGGAAGCAAGCCCTGTACGAGACCGGGGACTGGGTCAGGTACGGCCGCCCCAATTACTTCTACTACTGCGTGCCGGATGGGTTGGTTGATCCTAAGGACATACCTCCGTACGCCGGGCTCGCTTATGTTCGTGGAAGGAATTTGAGAAAGATCAAGGACGCCCCTATCCTGCATCGTGATAAATTTGACCCCGAAGCTTATAAGATGGCGGACAAATTCTACTATAATTGGTGGAATGAGAGACGTAAGGCCAGACAGATAGAAGGGAAGGATATGAAAGACGAGTTCAGGAAAAGCATGAAAAAGGTGAAGGAGAAGATAACCGTCGATGCCAAGACCAAGGCGATGGAGGCGTTCCGGAGCGTCTGCGATTACGCCTACTGGCCGTACGGGGGAAGAGGGGTGCCCGGAATGAGACCCAACTGTTCCGCTTGTGGCGAGGAATGTAAATTACAATGTCCGAAAGGAAAGGAATTTAAAAACAAGATACGATGAGTAAGATTAAAAATGTATTGGCAAGAGCTATCTCATTGGCGTCAGAACAACCAATGAGTTATAATGAGGTAGAATCATTACTTGAAGATATAGATACTTGTAAGGTCAAGATATGGCTGGAAGAAGGAGCGATATTGCCTAAGTACGCCCATAAGGAGGACGCTCGCATGGATCTGTTCGTCAAGGATGTAGAACTTGACGGAGGCATGACCATATACCATACCGGTGTACATGTAGCATTGCCGGAGGATTATGAGATGGAAATACGCCCTCGTGGTAGCGTCACCAAAACAAAGCCTATTATCCAAAACGCCCATGGAACCGTTGACGAAGGGTATAGAGGCGAGATTATGGTAGTATGTAGACGTGCGGATTGTCATGATGATCCTTCTTATTCGGTTGGGGACAAGGTAGCCCAATTGCTTATCAGCAGGAGGGAACGTATCGTATGGGATCAAGTGGAGTCGTTAGAAGACCTTGGAGAATCCGGGAGAGGAAATGGTGGATTTGGTAGTACTGGAAAGTGATTAATGCCTTATGAGCGGAAGAATTAAAATAAAGCCCAAAAATAAGGATAAGAAACCTAAGATCGATGTATTTAAGGTAATGGAGAACCGGTTCAAGAACATGAACGAGCTTCGGGATCTGATCGACATGGATCCAAGGAAAGGGCTGGTCAGGATCCGGGACGGGGCCGGCTTCAGGGAGGTGGAGAGGGGCGGATGCCTGCACCGGAACTACCTTAATTTGTTGGAGGAGGAGCTGGGCGCTAAACTATCAATAGATCTGATAGATAAGTATGTCAAAAGAAAATAGCATACCACCTGCCCTAGGTAATTCCTAGGGCAGATCCGTTTTATATACCGATGTGTCTACCACGATCCGGTTATCCAGATCCTCAATCAACCCAATGATCCCATCCCTTATATCATAAGAAAGCAAGATCGGTATTATGGTTAGTATAAAAGATAGTATTATTCCTGATCCTATTATGATAGCGATATCATCGCACCCTATATCTAACATCGGCATGACAAACATCAACCCGGCCGTGAATATCATCACGAATAACGCTGATATCCCATTTATCATATCCCTCTCCATTACGTCCTTGATCATATCTCCTCAACTTTAGTATGGTTTATTATCCTACTGATATGACGGACGCTTAATCCAGTCCTGTCCTTTATCTTGCCATACACGTAGTTCCTTGACACGACAGTAGCCAAATCACCTAGCTCGTCCAGTATCCCGTTATACATCCTAAGGATCTCGTTGTCGCGGATGACCGTACTGTCCCTTGCGTATATCTCCTCGACATCATCGTCGCGGAAGAAGATCTTAAGCTTATGAAGTATGTCTAACATGATTATAGTTTTTTCCCAAAGATATGAAATTTTGAGGATAAAACCAGAAGGAAGCCAAAAAGAACGGGAGGCGGAGGGAGGACGGGGGATGCCCGGAAGGATGGGGACCAGCCCGTTCCCTTGGATTCGGCGACATGATTCGAGAATAAATTGTATATAATTATGACTATTTTATATCTCTTATGAACCGAACACGAAAGCTTACGATCTTCTCTCGGTGTACTACGAGTCCACTGGAGAAATCCAATCTCCATGCGTAGTTAGCACTACGCTCCGAACTAGACCAATAGGTGTTGGAAGTATTGAATTGTTGTCCACCAATAGCCGATAATGCGTTATTGACACTGTTTAAGTTCATCCATATCAATGATAATTGTGGGCATGATGGTATATACCAATCATTATATCCCTTAGCGTCAGAACTAGCTAAAAATACATTAAGTACACGACCAATTGTTACATAACCATTATATCCTTCACCTCCTTCAGTCACTTCCTTTAGTACTTCAGAGTTAGTCTTCCCGTCCCAATCAGATAAAGCCCCACTTGTCCAGGTAGTAATATTTGCCGGAAGGTTAGGGGTACCAAGGTATGAACCCAGCTCAGATTTTAAATAACCGCTGGTATCACTCTCATACAATTTATTATAATTTGTAATGCCGGGCTGATCCATACCACGTCCACCCCAATAGAATAAATAGCTTCTATTATACCCTGCCGAAGCGTCTTTATAGCTTTGATTAGAATCCTCGTTCTTCTCGATCATAATCCTATGACGATCATATACTAAAGCTACAGCTATGCAAGTATTATCAGCTTCTGATACCGGTATTAGTCTCAGATTTTTATTGACGGCATAAACTCCATCGCCAACATTGTTGTGGGATAATTTAAATCTTCTTCTAAACATAGCCGTAAGTTTTTATGGAGGTTGGAAATACCCCCCCCCTATATGTAATATATTGATACATAATTAATAATTTAAGTTATGCACAAATATAATGAATTATAGGGATATGCCAAAGGAAGCAGCCGGCGGAAGACCCGAGGGGTGGGCCCGGAGGGATAAGGTCTCCCTCCTTCCCTTGGTATTACACTATCCTTACCGTTACCCGATAGTTACCATGAGAACTTTTCCCATAGGCATAAGATTCACATCCCGAACAAAGATCAGTTACTATACAATTATCGTTTAATACATAATCACCATCCCAACTTACATGACTTTCATCTAAAACCTGAGTCCGTAATTCAGATCCGTAAGTGAAATTGATGATCTTCCCAGGATCTTCTATCTCCGTTACAGGAACAAAATTAGTTATCCTATTCCCGTATGTCACCTTATTAGCCAACTCGCGATGCATACCCGGATTATATTGATACGTAAGGGTCCCCTCTATAATACCTCCACTTATGCCCAAAATAACATCGTACCCATTTTTCGGATTTAGATATGATATCTGTCCACCTATTCTTATAACTTCTATCTTCTTATCGCGATATATATCAAGATAAGATCCGTTAAAACCAGATTGATATGTATCTCCATCAATATATATATCTACAGGATTAGGACACATGCTCTTGTTTATATTAACACGGTAGTGGATCTTACCGGGAAACACGGTAGTGGATCTTACCGGGAGAAGAAGTCCCGCGCCTAAACATACCCCCTCCTTATCTGAGGGTTAAAATACACCCCCCCCCTATGTATTTAACTTTTTTATTCATAATATTTATCATATCGCAAATATAATAAAATAATTTGATTATAAGGGGATTGGTTACGCGGGACGGACCACCTAAGGGGATATGCGGGACGGACCACCTAAGGGGATTGGTTACGCGGGATTGGCTATGCGGG
>ENA-ORNW01000051-ORNW01000051.1-human-gut-metagenome-genome-assembly--contig:-NODE-51-length-130761-cov-8.068979_pt1 | contig 130761 bp, 105 predicted proteins | sample MGYA00242121_ERZ509034 | MGnify/ENA primary metagenome ERZ509034 (study PRJEB26280, sample SAMEA2338689) | human gut metagenome | biome: human gut; feature: human-associated habitat; material: faeces... | reverse complement strand
GGCTACGCCCCTGCGACCCCATTTTTATATAATCAAGAGGTTTATCGACAGTCTGAGGGCAGTGCCGAAACACTGCCCTCAGATTATTCACTTAAAATCTCAATCGTTGAATTTAGCCATAAGCTCCTTGATAAGCTCCTGAACCTTGTCTGCGGTTTCCTCAACGGGAACTTTATACGAGAAGCTCTTATCCCTTGCGGAAATCTCACAGCAGTTGTCCTTCAGGTTTCTGGGGCTTACAACAACTCTCAGCGGTACGCCGAGAAGGTCTGCGTCAGAGAACATAACACCTGCGCTTACCTGTCTGTCATCATAGATAACCTCGGCACCTGCGTTCTGTAAAGCGTCATACAGCTTATCTGCACAAGCCTTAACATCTGCGTCATCTGAACGTACAGCGCAGATATGAACCTGCCACGGAGCGATAGGCATAGGCCAGATAGGACCGTAATCATCGTGGTGCGCCTCGCATACCGAAGCCGCAAGTCTGCCGACACCGATACCGTAACAGCCCATAATAGGTGTCTTTTCCTCGCCGTTGCTGTCAAGGTAGGTCATACCCATAGTCTTTGTGTACTTTGTACCGAGCTGGAATATGTTTCCGACCTCGATACCTCTTGAAATAGAAATTGTGTGCTTGTGGCAATTGGGGCAGATGCCGCCGTCAAGAATCTTTGCAAAGTCGTGATATTCAACATTTGCACAATCACGGTCAATGTCAAGACCGGTGTAATGATATTCTTCCTTATTTGCACCGCAAGAAAGGTTGTTTGTATTCTGAAGAGAAGTATCAAACAGAACGGTCATATTTTCGGGAAGACCGACAGGTCCGATATATCCTGCGTTAAGACCGCATTCTTCTGTGATTACGGCAGGGTGAATCTCACAGCCTAAGAAGTTGCGGAGCTTTGTTTCGTTTACGTCTATATCGCCTCTTGTGAATACGACAACATAGCTGTCGTCTGCGTTTCTCTGATATACGACAGCCTTACAGCTCTTTTCCTTGGGAGTATGCAAAAAGTCGCATATTTCTTCTATGGTATGGATATTCGGAGTATGAACAAGCTCCATAGGTGCGGAAACTTCATCTCTTGTGTTCTCGATAATACTGTCTGCGGCTTCCATATTCGCATTGAAACCACATTCGTGACAGCTTGCTATTGTGTCCTCGCCTACGGGTGTAAGGAGCATGAATTCGTGTGATATACTGCCGCCCATCATTCCTGAATCGGACTTGACCGAGATTACCTCGGGAACGCCGGCACGTCTGAATATGTTTTCGTAAGCCTTGTGGCACTTATCGTAATACTGTTCGAGATCTTCCTGCGATGTGTGGAACGAGTAAGCGTCCTTCATTGTGAACTCACGGACTCTGATAAGACCGCCTCTCGGACGTGCTTCATCACGGAACTTTGTCTGTATCTGATAAATCATGAAAGGGTACTTCGTGTAGCTCTTGCCGTATTCACGCACAAGATGCACAGCGGCTTCCTCGTGTGTCATACCGAGTACCATAGGCATTCTGTTGCGGTCTGTAAAACGTAACAGCTCACTGCCGATGCTTTCGTATCTGCCTGACTCCTGCCAGAGTGAAGCGGGCATAACGACAGGGAACTGTACTTCCTGTCCGTCTATCTTGTCCATTTCTTCTCTGATGATCTGTTCGATCTTCTTTGTGATTCTCTTTGTGGGCGTGTATGACGAGAAGATACCGTTAGCCATATACTTGATATAGCCGCCTCTCACCATAATTGCGTGGCTGTCAATCTGACAGTCCGAGGGCCTTTCTTTAAAACGGTCGCCGACCAGCTTGTCGAGTTTCATTGCATATCCTCCTGAATTTCGGGCATAAAAAAAGCCCGAAGCATTAAATTTGCTTAGGGCGAAACATTGTTCCGTGGTACCACCTAAATTCGGTATAACCGCACTTGTATCTCTGTAACGGGAGAAACCGGTAACACTCATCGTGTACAGCTCAAAGACGGGTTCGATAAAACCTTGTCGGGAGCTTGCACCAACCGCTCTTTCTCTGTGACGCAGATTTATCTACTGTTTCTTATCATAGCTTTTCTGTATGGTATTATTTTAGCACAGAGGAGAAGGATTGTCAAGGGGGAAGAGGGAACACCGCAGAGCATTTCCTCTGCGGTGTTTTACGGAGTATGTTTGTTTATCTTTAAGCTGTATTCTGAATTTATGATGCAAGCGCCTTTCCGAGAGCAACGCACTGCTCGGTAGCTGTGTCATCGGGAGCTTCGTTGCAGATAACGCCTTCGCCTGCCATAACTGCGCCGTCAGCGATGCACTGCTCCTCCCAGTTTCTCATCCATTCGCCGTCGCCCCAGCCGTAAGAACCGAAAAGTCCTACCTTCTTGCCTGACAGCTTTGCTTCACAAGCGTTGAACATAGGCTCGAACTCGCTGTCCTCAAGCTGTTCACTGCCCATTGAGGGACAACCGAAAGCGATAGAATCAAACTGATCTACCATATCCGCAGAGAAGTCGGCCGCTGTAAATACGCTTACCTCTGCGCCTACGCTCTTTGCGCCCTCTGCAACCGAGCCTGCCATAGCCTCAGTGTTGCCTGTTCCGCTCCAATATACTACTGCTGTTTTCATAATAAAAATCCTTTCATTCTGATATTTTTTATATTATGCAACCGTAAGCTGCACGATACTCCTGCCGTTTGCCCACATCTTTTGGTAGACAGTTCTGCACTTGTCAAATCTTGCAAAGGTGCGCATAGCCTCGCATTCGTTGCAGTATACCTTCCAACAGCCCATGCATCTGCTGTTTTTGCCACCGTTATCAATAAATCCGATAACATCTCCGAGCGGATAACCTAAGAACAGTCCTATCTCGTGCGGAAATAAATCGCTTTTCGCCAGCTTGCCGCCAAGTACCTCAAGGCACAAATCAATATCTGTATTCTCGTATCCGTGACATTTCATAAAACGCTCAACGCCCGGTCGGGTGAAATCCTTAGCAAGACGTTTCGCCCTGTATACATATATAAGCGCCGTGTTCTCACCCTTTCTCAGAACCGTTACGGTAATTCCTTTGCCCGACAATTCCTTGTTCCAACGCTCTACAGCCTTGTTAAGCTCATCTGTACTGCTGTATCTGTAATTGAAAAGATTCGCCGTCTTAAGCGATGCAAGAGTAGGGGAGCAATTGTCAATCAGATATTGTTCGAAACAGTATCTGTTCATAATGATGCACTTCTTTCCGCTAAAAGCTGTGATAAAGCAACCACACTGCTTGAGTGCACTCTTGCCACAGGAACGCTGTTGCGTTTCGCCTCCTGTGTTGCACTCAGCATCATCTTGTGCGATACCGTATTTGTAAACAGTATCAGTAAATCGGGAGTGCCGACCTTCTTTTTAAGTGAGCTGTTTTCCTTTACAAAGACTTTAGCCTTATCGTAACCGTAAGCCTTGCATATATCCGCATAGCGTGTTTCCATGCGCTCGTTACCGCCGATTATTACTACGCTCATATCCTGTCCTTTCTGTTTAAATGCGTTAGTTAAAACTAACCATATCTGTTTAAATAAACGGCGATATGCCGTTTATTCGTTAAGTTGTCTTATGTAAACCGTGTTAGCCTAAGCTAACTGTATATAGTTTATCATACGGCTTTTGTTTTGTCAATAGGGTATCGGTAATTTTTATAGAATTTTTTTGCCTCTGTAACAAATTCAAAAGCAGGCTCGCCTTTTATCAGTTTTTTTGAATATATCCCAAATAGCACCGGTGCCAATCCTTCGATGCGGATATATTCAAGTTCGCTGTCATTCATATACGGCATCATCGGAAAAGCGGTTACTCCGAGGCCCGCCTTTGTCATAGCAAAAGCCGCCTCGCAACCGTCCGCAAGCAGTACGTTGCTGTTATTCGGCATACCGAGCTTCATATACCCTTCCATTGCCGCATCGGGACACTTGGGCCTATTAATAAGTATAACACGTCTGCCGTTTATATCGTTTATATTTATGCTTTTTCTTCCGCTCAGCTCATCGTCTTTCCGGCATATCAGCATAACCGGACACTCACACAGTGCAGTAAAGCACTCTGCTTTTGCAGTTTCGTTTTCAGCCTTGATAGCGAATATGATCTGCAGCTTGTTTTCCTCAAGCAGATTATCAAGCGATTTGAACGGCATCATAGTAATCTCCGGTTCAAAATTCGGATACATCTTCCCGATAATGTTCATCACCGGTACAGCCGCATCAAGCTCGTACTGATTATGAACACCGATAGCTACTGTCCGATTTTTCTCCTTAACATTGGTGCTCAGGCGATGGATAGAATTCATCGCCGTCCTGACTATCGTTTCCGCATCGCCTATAAAGCTCAGTCCCTCTTTTGTAAGCTGAACGCTTTTATTCGTTCTCAGAAACAACCGCACTCCAAGCTCCGCCTCAAGCGATGAGATCTGATGGCTGACGGCAGGTTGGCTTATATTCACCATTTCTGCCGCTTTTGAAAAATTGAGGGTTTCCGCAACCGCAAGAAAGCATTCAAGCTGAGTAGTATTCATAACAAACTCCTTTTTTAATTAACGATAAATATTCTTTATTGATTATAACATATTTGTATTTTACATTCAAGACCGTTTGGTGTATTATTATCAAGGAGATAAACTGTTAGCATATTACCGGTAAGGAGGTTAACCGTTATGAATGAAACCGACATTCAGGCGATAATGATTGATAACAAGACAATAAATCAGCGTATCGAAAACAGCCTGAACGTGATTTTTGCCGATATTGACATTACTGCGGCTCAGGGCAGAGTGCTTATGTATATTGCAAATTCCCCTGAAAAAGATATATTCGCCGCCGACCTGCATAAACGTCTTTGCATTTCAAAGCCTTCGGTTTCCGCACTTATTAAAAAGCTGAGAAAATCGGGATATATAAGCTGTACAGGCTGTGAAAGCGATGAACGCTACAAAAATCTTACCGCAACAAATAAGGGCAAGGAAACTGCAGGGCTTATATCCCGTCATATGAGAAATATAGAGCAGGCGGCATTCCGCAGCTTTACAGATTCCGAGCTGAATGAATTCATGCGGCTTCAGAAAAAGCTGCTGAACAATATAGACAACATAAATACAGATAACTTGAAACAGAAAGGATGACAGATTAAGTGAAAGAGCTTCTTAAACAAGTAAAGCAGTACAAGAAAGATTCTGTCTTAGCTCCCGTCTATTCGGCACTTGAGGTTGTTATGGAGGTAATAATCCCTTTCGTAATGGCGTTGCTGATTGACGAAGGCGTAGAGAAAGGTAATATGAACAAGATACTGCTTTACGGAATAATTATGATAGTCCTCGCTATGATAAGTCTTTTTGCAGGAATGATGGCAGGCAAATATGCCGCAAGCGCATCGTCGGGCTTTGCCTGTAATTTAAGAGAGGCGATGTACCGTAACATACAGCGCTTCTCATTTTCAAACATAGACAAGTTCAGTACAGCAGGACTTGTTACCCGTATGACGACCGACGTAACAAACGTTCAGAACGCATATCAGATGATAATAAGAATTGCCGTGAGAGCGCCTCTGATGCTGATAAGCAGTATGGTTATGAGCTTTTTGGTAAATGCGGATATGAGCTTTATATTCCTCGGCGCTATAGTTTTCCTTGCGGCAGTTCTTGTGATAATTATGCTCAGAGCAATGAAGATTTTCAATGTGGCATTCACAAAATATGACGACCTTAACGCAAGCGTACAGGAAAACATCTCAGGCATCAGAGTGGTGAAATCGTACGTCCGTGAGGATTATGAAAACGAGAAGTTCAAGAAAGCCTCCGGCAATCTTTATAATATGTTCAAAAAAGCCGAAAGCACCCTTGCTTTCAATAACCCTGTGATGATGCTTGTGATTTATGCCTGTATTATGGCAATCTGCTGGTTCGGAGCTAAGTTTATCGTTGTTGACAAGACCTTGCAGATAGGCGAGCTTACATCGCTGTTCAGCTATGTAATGGGTTCACTGATGTCGCTTATGATGCTCTCGATGATATTCGTTATGATTACAATGAGCGTTGCAAGTATGCGCCGTATAACCGAAGTTCTGCGTGAACAGCCCGATCTTGCCGAGCCCTTCGCTCCCGTAGAGTTAATATCAAACGGCAGCATAGACTTCGACAATGTGCATTTCAGATACCATAAGACAAGCGAGGAGGAGGTCCTCACCGACATAAACCTGCACATAAAGTCAGGTGAAACCATCGGAATAATCGGCGGAACGGGTTGCGGAAAGACCAGTCTTGTAAATCTTATCAGCCGTCTTTATGACGTACAGCAGGGAAGCGTAAAGGTAGGCGGCGTTGATGTAAAGGACTACGATATGAAGTTCCTGCGTGATCAGGTATCGGTAGTGCTTCAGAAAAACGTCCTGTTCTCAGGCACTATACTTGATAATCTTCGCTGGGGCAACGAAAACGCCACCGAGGAAGAATGTATCGAGGCTTGTAAGTGGGCTTGCGCTGATGAATTCATCGAGCGTTTCCCCGATAAGTACAATACGGTTATCGAGCGTGGCGGTACTAACGTATCCGGCGGTCAGAAACAGCGTATATGTATAGCAAGAGCGCTTCTCAAAAAGCCGGCCGTGCTTATACTTGACGATTCCACAAGTGCTGTGGATACGGCTACAGACGCAAAGATAAGAGCAGCATTCCAAAAGTGCATACCCGGTACAACCAAGATAATTATTGCACAGCGTGTATCAAGCGTTCAGGATGCGGATCGCATAGTCGTTCTTGACGACGGCAAAATAAACGGTGTCGGAACGCACGATGAGCTTGTTGCCAATAATGAGATATACAGAGATATATACGAATCTCAGACAAAGGACGGCGGCGACTTTGACCGCCCTCAGAATTAACGAAAGGAGCGTAACATAATGGATAAAAGAAAAATGGGACCCCGTCCCGATGTTTCGCCGAAGGAACAGGTAAAACTGCTCGGCAGAATTATCAAATACACATTCAGTCACTATAAATTCTCGTGCATCTGCGTTGTCGTATGTATTCTTGTGCAGGCAGTCACAACGCTTGTCGGAATGCTTTTCATACAGTCACTTATCGACGATTATATCAAGCCTATGATTGCAGCCAAAAGCACAGACTTCACACCTCTTGCGTTTGCAATGCTAAGACTTGCGATAGTTTACGTTGTCGGTCTTGCGGCATCTTATGCGTATAACAGGATAATGGTAAACGTAGGACAAGGTACGCTCAGAAACTTCCGTAATGACCTTTTCACCAATATGGAAAAGCTCCCGATAAAGTATTTCGACACACATCAGCACGGCGATATAATGTCGGTTTATACAAATGATATCGATACATTCAGACAGTTTATCTGTCAGAGTATACCTCAGGTGATAAATTGCGGCACAACAGTTATAATCTCGCTTGTTTCTATGCTTATTATGAGCATACCGATGACGATACTTGCCGTAGGTATGGCGGCTGTGATGCTTGTTGTAACTAAGAAGATCGCCGCAAAATCAGGTAAATATTTCGGTAAACAGCAGCACGATCTGGGCGAGGTCGATGGCTTTATTGAAGAAATGCTTGATGGTCAGAAGGTAGTAAAGGTGTTCTGTCACGAGCAGGAGGCAATAGACGATTTTGTAAAGATAAACGATAACCTAAGAAACAGTGCATATAAGGCAAACAAGTATGCGAATATCCTGATGCCGATAAACGCCAATATAGGCAACATCAGTTATGTTTTATGTGCGTTGCTCGGCGCAGTGCTTGCAACAAACGGCTTCGGCGGTCTTACTCTCGGTACTATTGTTTCATTCTGTACGCTCAACAAGAATTTCACAAACCCGATTTCACAGCTAAGTCAGCAGATGACATTCGTGATAATGGCTTCAGCAGGTGCAAAGCGTCTGTTTGATCTTATGGATCAGAAGCCTGAACACGATGACGGTTATGTCGAGCTTGTCAATGCGGAAATTGACGAAAACGGCAATATTACGGAGGTTGATCACCGCACAGGCAAATGGGCGTGGAAGCATCCTCATAAAGCGGACGGCACGGTGTCGTATAAAAGGCAGGAGGGCGGTATTGTCTTTGACGGTGTAGACTTTGGCTACACTGACGAAAAAATGGTACTTCACGACATAAAGCTCTATGCAAAGCCAGGTCAGAAGATTGCTTTTGTAGGCTCGACCGGTGCAGGAAAAACTACCATAACCAATCTTATAAACCGTTTCTACGATATTCAGGACGGCAAGATAAGATATGACGAAATCAATATAAATAAGATAAAGAAGCCCGAACTGCGTAAGTCGCTCGGCATCGTTTTACAGGAAACCAATCTGTTCACAGGCACGGTAATGGATAATATCCGCTACGGCAAGCTGGACGCCACGGATGAAGAATGTATAGCAGCCGCAAAGCTTGCTAATGCCGACAGCTTTATAAGAAGACTTCCCGACGGTTATCAGACTATGCTTACAGGTGACGGTGCTAATTTAAGCCAGGGTCAGCGTCAGCTGTTATCTATAGCAAGAGCGGCGGTCGCAGATCCTCCTGTACTGATTCTTGACGAGGCTACCTCGTCAATAGATACCCGTACCGAAAAGCTCGTGCAGGCGGGAATGGACGCACTTATGCACGGCAGAACAACGTTCGTTATCGCTCACAGGCTTTCAACCGTGCGCAACTCCGATTGTATTATGGTGCTTGAGCAGGGCAGAATTATCGAGCGTGGCACGCACGACGAGCTTATAGAAAAGAAGGGCAAGTATTACAGCCTGTACACCGGTAACTTCTCTGAAGAAACCGCCTGAGGTGGTAAGCACCCTGTTCGCCTTTCTCGAGGCAGGCAGTTTGTTAACATCTGCACAGAATCCGCTGTTTTTATAACGGCGGATTTTCTGCATCAACATATCAAAACGAGTCAAGGCGATGTTGGTTATTGCGTTATTTTAATAGAAATTATTTGCTGCCTTTTCATTCTTACCATCACACCCTATTGCCAACCGACCTTATTTATGGTATCATTATATAAAAATTTACCCGAAAGGAGAACGCTTATGAGCGATAAATTATATACCCCTTCAAACCCGAATGCACAGCAGGGTGTACGCAATGTGCTTAAATATCTGTCCGATATAACCTATGAAAAAATCATAACCGGACAGCATACGCAGACTATGGCGCAGGAAGAGCTACATCTTATAGAAAAGGTCACAGGAAAACAGCCTGCACTTCTCGGTTTTGAACTGCTTTCATATTCACCGAATATCAATTATTCCGATACAGATGATGAATGTATGACAGAGGTCACGGAGAATTACGGCACTCTTAAAAGAGCGTGGGAGTGGGCAGAGAAAAAGGGGCTTATCACTATGTGCTGGCACTGGTTCTCTCCGCTTTACGGCAGGTCAAAATCGTTTTTCAGCGAAAATACCGACTTTGACGCAAGCAAGGCTGTGATTGACGGTACACCCGAAAATAAAGCTCTGCTTTCAGATATGGATACAATGGCAGGAATACTCCGACCCTTCTGCGAAAAGGGAGTGCCGATTCTGTGGCGACCCTTTCACGAGGGCGACGGCGATTGGTTCTGGTGGGGCAAAAAAGGAGCAGATACCGTTAAAAAGCTGTTCCGCCTTATGCATGACAGATACACAAACATATTTCATCTTGACAATCTTATATGGGTGTGGAATTCACAGATTCCCGAATGTTATCCGGGCGATGATGTAGTGGATATAATTTCGAGGGATATGTATCCGCCTGAACACGAGCATACCTCGCAGAGTGAAATGTACTATAACCTGTGCGAGATAACGTCTGCTAAGAAAATAACGATAATCGGTGAAACAGGCACATTGCCCTGTCCCGAAGCGGTAGTATCCGAAAAAGTCGGCTGGTCGTCCTATATGACATGGTCAAAACCGTTCTGCCTTACAGAAAAATTCAATACGCACGAACAGCTTAAAAAGGTGTATAACAGCGAATATGCCGTGACTAAGGACACGCTTCCCGATTTGTATTGAGCAATGAAGGGAAGATAGGCATCAGGAGATACCGACCAACGTTTCATAAATATATTTCGATTGGTTTGAAATCGGGCATTTCAGAACATTATTTTAAATACCGCAAATCCGGTTTGCTTACAGGACGGGTTTGCGGTATCGTCATATAAAACAGGAATGTGCATATGTAAATTTAATATGGCGAAATCAGCATTTTGACATATTTTCGGTTAAAACAACGATACGAAAATGAGAAATAAGACAAAAGTTAAGCGATTTTTCTATTGACTTTGCCCTTTATATGTGGTACAATACTAAAATGTATCATAATGGATTGATATGCGTTCGGGCTGAAATTCCGCAGTGTCGAAAGGTGTAGATTTTCCCTTTATTATGCGGAAAACACGAGCGTATAAATATCCATGAATAAATTAAGGAGTGGTAAAGCCCATGGTGAATGTCAAGCAGGTAAAGCTGGGTAGAAATACCCGTATGAGTTTTTCCAAGATCAATGAAGTTCAGAAGATGCCGAACCTCATCGAAATTCAGAAGGATTCATATAAGTGGTTTTTGGACGAGGGTATAAAGGAAGTATTCAAGGATATTTCTTCTATTACCGACGCTAACGGCAAGCTGGTACTGAGTTTCGTTGATTATCGTCTCGATGAGAACCCCAAGTATTCTATAGAGGAGTGCAAAGAACGTGATACAACGTATGCGGCACCCCTTCGTGTAAAGGCACAGCTCAGAAACAACGAAACCGGAGAGGTTGTCGAGAATGAGATATTTATGGGCGATTTCCCGCTGATGACCGAAAGCGGCACATTCGTAATCAACGGTGCCGAGCGTGTTATTGTTTCTCAGTTGGTTCGTTCTCCCGGCGTTTATTACGGCTTTGACTATGATAAAACGGGTAAGAAGTTATTCAAGTCAACTGTTATCCCTAACAGAGGTGCATGGCTCGAATATGAGATGGACTCAAATGACATCTTCTATGTCCGTATAGATAAAAACAGAAAGATACCGGCAACAACATTCATCCGTGCACTCGGTATCAGCAGCGATGACGACCTCATCGATCTGTTCGGTGAAGACCCCAGAATAGTTCAGACGATTCAGGAAAAGGACGCTACAAAGAACACCGAAGAGGCTTTGCTTGAAGTGTACAGAAAGTTAAGACCCGGTGAGCCTCCTACGGTCGATTCCGCTAATACTCATATCAACAATCTGTTCTTTGACGCAAAGAGATATGACCTTGCAAGATTCGGACGTTACAAGTACAACAAGAAGCTCGGAGTTGCTTCGAGAATCGCCGGTCATAAGGCCGCTCAGCCGATTATAGATCCTACCACGGGCGAGATTCTTGTTGACGAGAACGAATTCATTAACGCTGAAAAGGCACAGGCTGTAGAGCAGGCAGGCGTTAAGGAGTGCGTAATCTTCTCCGAGGAAAAAATAGCAAAGGTTCTCGGAAACGGAATGGTCGATATAGCAGGCTACATTCCCGAATCTATAGATGCAGAATCACTCGGTATCAATGAGAAGGTATGCTTCAGCGTACTGCGTGAGATACTCGACAAGTGCGGCGATGATGTTGAGGCGCTCACAGCCGAGCTTTCAAACAGAGTAGAAGACCTTATCCCCAAGCACATCACTCTTGACGATATATTCGCAACAGTAAGCTACTTCATCAATCTTTGCGAAGGCGTCGGTGAGGTTGACGATATAGACCACCTCGGAAACAGACGTATCCGCAGCGTAGGTGAGCTTTTACAGAACCAGTTCAGAATCGGTTTTGCAAGAATGGAAAGAGTTATCCGTGAAAGAATGGGACTTCAGTCACAGGAAGGCGACAAGGTAACTCCCAACGCCCTTATCAATATCCGTCCCGTTGTTGCGGCTATCAAGGAGTTCTTCGGTACTTCGCCGCTTTCACAGTTCATGGATCAGAACAACCCCCTTGCAGAGCTTACTCATAAGAGAAGACTTTCAGCGCTCGGCCCCGGCGGACTTTCCCGTGACCGTGCGAGCTTCGAAGTTCGAGATGTTCACTATTCCCACTACGGAAGAATGTGTCCTATCGAAACTCCCGAAGGTCCTAACATCGGTCTTATCTCTTACCTTGCTTCATTTGCAAAGATAAACAAGTACGGCTTTATTGAAGCTCCTTACCGTAAGGTTGACAAGGAAACAGGCGTTGTACTTGACGAAGTAACCTATATGACTGCCGATATGGAGGATAACTACGTTGTAGCACAGGCTAACGAGCCTCTTGACGAGCAGGGAAAATTCGCAAGAAAGCGTGTAAATGCACGTTTCCGTGAAGAAATTCTTGAAGTTGACCGTGACCGTGTAGACTACATGGACGTTTCGCCTAAGATGGTCGTTTCTGTCGCTACTGCGATGATTCCGTTCCTTGAGAACGATGACGCAAACCGTGCTCTTATGGGTGCGAACATGCAGCGTCAGGCCGTTCCGCTTATGGTAACACAGAATCCTATCGTAGGTACCGGTATGGAATACAAGGCAGCCGTTGATTCAGGTGCGGTTGTAGTAGCAAAGGAAGACGGTGTTGTAACAAAGTGCAGTGCCGACGAAATCGTTGTTACCGATAACAATGGTGTTGAACACAGCTACAAGCTGATAAAGTTCAAGCGTTCAAACCAGGGTACCTGCGTGAACCAGCGTCCCGCTGTTTCAAAGGGTATGGAGATAAAGGTCGGCGATGTTCTTGCTGACGGTCCCGCTACCAGCCAGGGTGAGATTTCACTCGGTAAGAATGCTCTTATCGGCTTCATGACATGGGAAGGCTACAACTACGAGGACGCCGTTCTTATAAATGAAAAACTCGTTTATAATGATGTCTACACATCGATCCATATAGAAGAATATGAACTTGAATGCCGTGATACAAAGCTCGGACCGGAGGAGATAACAAGAGAGATCCCCAACGTTTCTGAGGACGCTCTTAAGGATCTTGACGAGCGTGGTATCATTCGTATCGGTGCCGAGGTTCACTCTGGCGATATTATGGTCGGCAAGGTTACACCTAAGGGTGAAACAGAGCTTACCGCAGAAGAAAGACTTCTCCGTGCTATCTTCGGTGATAAGGCAAGAGAAGTAAGAGATAATTCACTTCGTGTACCTCACGGCGAAAGCGGTATCATCGTTGACGTTAAGGTGTTCACAAGACAGAACTGTGATGAACTTTCACCCGGCGTAAATATGGTGGTAAGATGCTACATCGCACAGAAGCGTAAGATTTCTGTCGGCGATAAGATGGCGGGTCGTCACGGTAACAAGGGTGTCGTTTCCCGTATCTTAAAGCAGGAGGATATGCCTTTCCTTCCCGACGGTACACCGCTTGATATTGTGCTGAACCCCCTCGGCGTTCCTTCACGAATGAACATCGGTCAGGTTCTCGAGGTACACCTCGGTTATGCTTGTAAGGCACTCGACTGGCAGATAATGACCCCTGTATTTGACGGTGCTCACGAGGCCGACATCAGAGCTTGCTTTGAAAAGGCTGAGGCTGAACGTGAAAACTACAAGGATAAGGATTCCGCAAAGATAGACTTCTCTAAGATTCCTATGCGTCCTGACTGCAAGACACAGCTTACAGACGGTCGTACAGGCGAGAAGTTTGACAGCCCTGTAACAGTTGGTTATATGTACTACCTCAAGCTCCACCACCTTGTTGACGATAAGATTCACGCACGTTCAACCGGTCCTTACTCACTGGTAACACAGCAGCCTCTCGGCGGTAAGGCGCAGTTCGGCGGACAGCGTTTCGGTGAGATGGAAGTTTGGGCACTTGAGGCTTACGGTGCGGCTTATACACTTCAGGAAATCCTTACTGTAAAGTCGGACGATATAGTAGGACGTGTTAAAACTTACGAGGCAATCGTCAAGGGCGATCCTGTTCCTAAGGCAGGCGTTCCCGAGAGCTTCAAGGTTCTGTTCAAGGAGCTTCAGTCACTCGGTCTTGACATCAAGGTACTTGATGCTGACAAGAATGAGATTGATCTCAGACAGACTTACGAAGAAGACGATGAATACGGTCAGGCAGCAGGCGAGGATACATTTGAGTATGTAGCCGAGGATGGCTCTCTTGATGACGGTTTCACAACTAAGGATATAGACGAAGACAGCGAATTCTATGCCGATAAGGACGATGAAGATGATTTTGACATCGACTTCAACGAAAATGACGCTGACGACTCGTTTGATGAATAATCAGACGATGATTTAAGCATAGGCATTGACAGAAAAGCGTGTGTTATCACACATAAACTTCTATAGAAAGAATTGAGGTCTGTAAATTGGCATATAAAACATTTGATTCAATGAAGATCGGTCTTGCTTCTCCGGATCAGATCCGTGCATGGAGCTACGGCGTTGTTGAGCGTCCCGAAACAATCAACTACAGAACACAGAAGCCCGAAAGAGGCGGTCTGTACTGCGAAAAGATATTTGGTCCTACGAAGGACTGGGAGTGTTCCTGCGGTAAATACAAGAGAATCCGTTTCAAAGGTAAAATATGTGAGCGTTGCGGCGTTGAAGTAACACGCAACAAGGTAAGACGTGAGCGTATGGGTCACATAGAGCTTGCGGCTCCAGTATCGCATATCTGGTATTTCAAGGGTACACCCAGCCGTATCGGCCAGGTACTTGATATTTCACCCAAAAGACTTGAAGAAGTTCTTTACTTCACAAAGTATATAGTTGTCGATCCCGGCGATACTGTTCTTACAAAGAAGCAGATACTCACAGAAAAAGAGTATGCTGATATGAGAGAGCGTTATGAGGATGATTTCAGAGCCGAGATGGGCGCAGAAGCTATCAAGGAGCTTCTTTGCGAAATCGATCTTGACAAGCTGTCCGAGGAGCTTAAGAAGGAGCTTGAGGATACTCAGCAGGGTCAGAAGAGAGTCAAGTTATTAAAAAGACTTGATGTTGTTGAGGCATTCAGACTCAGCGGTAACCGTCCCGAATGGATGATACTCGACTGCATACCCGTAATTCCTCCGGATCTGCGTCCTATGGTTATGCTGGACGGCGGCAGATTCGCCACTTCCGACCTTAACGATCTGTACAGACGTGTTATCAACAGAAACAACCGTCTTACAAAGATGAAGGAGCTTCACGCACCCGACATTATCATCAGAAACGAAAAGAGAATGCTTCAGGAAGCTGTTGACGCACTTATCGACAACGGCAGACACGGCAGAGCGGTTACAGGCCCTTCAAACCGTCCTCTGAAATCTCTTTCGGATATGCTCAAGGGTAAGCAGGGACGTTTCCGTCAGAACCTTCTCGGTAAGCGTGTTGACTATTCAGGACGTTCAGTTATCGTAGTAGGCCCCGATCTTAAGATGGATCAGTGCGGTCTTCCCAAAGAAATGGCTATCGAGTTGTTCAAGCCCTTTGTAATGAAGGAGCTTGACAAGCGTGGTATCGCTAACAATATAAAGAGTGCAAGAAAGATGGTAGAGCAGGCTAAGGATCCTGCTGTATGGGATGCTCTTGAAGAAGTTATCAAGGATCACCCCGTACTGCTCAACCGTGCGCCTACACTGCACAGACTCGGTATTCAGGCATTTATGCCGGTACTGGTCGAAGGTCGTGCAATCAAGCTGCATCCGCTGGTTTGTACAGCGTTCAACGCAGACTTTGACGGTGACCAGATGGCAGTGCATCTTCCTCTGTCTGAGGAAGCACAGAACGAGGCAAGAACACTTATGCTTGCCGCAAAGAACCTGCTGAAGCCTTCAGACGGCCGTCCTGTTACAGTTCCTACTCAGGATATGGTACTCGGTTCTTATTATCTTACTATCGACAAGCCCGGCGAAAAGGGCGAGGGTAAAGTATTCCGTGACTTCAATGAGGCTATTATGGCTTACAATGAAGGGGATATTACAATCCACTCGGCTATCAAGGTAAGAGTTACCAAGGACGTAGGCGGAGATCATCCCGAAACAAAGATAATCGACGCTACGGTAGGACGTATTCTTTTCAACGAGCATATTCCTCAGGATCTTGGCTTTGTTGACAGAAACGACCCCGAAAAGAAGTTTGATCTCGAAATCGGCTTCAAGGTAAGAAAGAAAGAGCTTGGAAAGATTATCGATAAGTGCCTTAAGGTTCACGGAACACCTATGACGGCGCAGGTTCTTGATAAAATAAAGGCTATGGGTTACAAATACTCGACAAAGGCGGCAATCACAGTAGCTGTCTGCGATGCTACAATACCGCCCGAGAAAAAGGATATTCTTGCAAATGCAGATGCACAGGTTCAGGAAATCAACGAGTATTTCAACAACGGTTTCATTTCGAATGCCGAAAGAAAATCTCAGGTGCTTTCAGTATGGAACCAGGCTACGACAGATGTTACAGTTGCACTGACAAAGGGTCTTGACGATTACAACCCCATCTATATGATGGCAGACTCAGGAGCCCGTGGTAGTACAAACCAGATAAGACAGCTTGCAGGTATGCGTGGTCTTATCGCAAATACATCGGGTGAAACGATTGAAATCCCGATCAGAGCTAACTACCGTGAAGGTCTTAACATCCTCGAATACTTCATTTCTTCAAGAGGTGCGAGAAAGGGTCTTGCCGATACGGCATTAAGAACAGCCGACTCAGGTTACCTTACAAGACGTCTTGTTGACGTATCACAGGAAGTTATCGTAAGAACCGATGACTGCGGTACTACAGACGGTATCGACATTTACGAGATTCGTGAAGGCAAGGAGCTTATTGAGTCGCTTGAAGAACGTCTTACAGGCAGATACCTTGCCGAAGATTTCACTGATGACAACGGTGAAGTCCTTGTTTCAAAGGATAAGCTGATAACGGAAGCTGATGCCAAGATGATAGTTGCATCGGGCGTAAAGACCGTTAAAATTCGTTCAGTTCTTACCTGTCATGCAGAACACGGAGTCTGCGCAAAGTGCTACGGTTCTTCACTTGCTAACGGCAAGAAGATTACAATCGGCGAAGCAGTTGGTATCATAGCAGCACAGTCTATCGGTGAGCCCGGTACACAGCTTACTATGAGAACGTTCCATACCGGTGGTATTGCATCGGCTGAAGATATTACACAAGGTCTTCCCAGAGTAGAAGAACTGTTCGAGTCACGTCGTCCAAAGAATGCCGCAATTATGGCTAAGCATTCCGGTAAGACAAGAATCGACGAGATAAAGAAAACCAGACACGTTATAATTACAACAGCTGACGGCGAGGAGCATCCTTATCCCGTACCTTTCGGCTACAAGCTGAAAATACAGGATGGTGATTTCATCGAAGCAGGTGAAACACTTACAGAAGGAAGCGTAAATCCTCACGATGTACTCGAGGTCAAGGGCGAGGAAGCAGTTCAGAACTACATTATCGCCGAGGTACAGAAGGTATATCGCTTACAGGGTGTTGACATCAACGATAAGCATATCGAAGTTATTGTTCGTCAGATGATGAGAAAGGCTCGTGTAACCAACCCCGGCAGCAGTTATCTGCTTCCCGGCTCGGTTATTGACAAGAATGAGCTTGTCAAGGTAAACAATGAGCTTGAACAGCGTAAGGAAGCCGGCGAACAGATTGAACCCGTAGAGTGCGAAGCTGTTCTTCTCGGTATCACAAAGGCAGCACTTGCAACAGACAGCTTTATGTCTGCCGCTTCATTCCAGGAAACCACAAGAGTTCTTACCGATGCTGCAATTCACGGCAAGGTAGATCCGCTGCTCGGTCTGAAGGAAAATGTTATCATAGGTAAACTTATTCCCGCAGGCACAGGTCTTGAGGCAATGGAGAAGGAAAAAGAAGAAAGAGAAAAGGCTGCCGAAGCTGTTGCTGAATCGGATGAAAACGAATCAGACAGTGAAGAAGTTGGCGAAACTGCACAAAATTAAGCTGTAATTCAGTCCAAAGGCGACGATTGTTACAAAGTTTTTTCGGTAAAATGAAAAGGCTTGACAATCGCCGCCTTTTTGTATATAATATTTAAATGTGTGCAGAATAAATGCGTAAAAGCGTTATTCTGTGGCATAAATTTTTAATAATTTTGCAAGGAGGTGTAACATTTGCCAACCTTTAACCAGCTCGTTCGTAAGGGCAGAGCAGTTGCAGAAAAGAAGTCTAAGGCTCCCGCACTGCAGAAGAGCATGAACACTCTGAAGAAGGAAACAGTAGATATGTCTTCTCCCCAGAAGAGAGGCGTATGCACAGCTGTTCGTACTGCTACCCCTAAGAAGCCTAACTCTGCTATGAGAAAGATTGCCAGAGTAAGACTTTCCAACGGTTATGAAGTTACTGCTTATATTCCGGGTATCGGACACAAACTGCAGGAACACAGCGTTGTACTGATCCGTGGCGGCCGTGTTAAGGATCTCCCCGGTGTACGTTACCACATTGTAAGAGGCACACTTGATGCTCAGGGTGTTGACGGAAGAATGCAGGGCAGATCAAAGTACGGAGCTAAGCGTCCGAAGGCTGGTGCGAAAAAAGCGTAACTGATGACTTTTAGCCACTTTTGTGGAGTAATATATTATATTACCTCTGCAATTGGACGGCGGGAGTTAATCGCTTTCGAGTACCGATGATTTTCATTATTTATGAAGGAGGGAAGTAAAGTGCCAAGAAGAGGTAATGTTCCTAAGCGTGATGTATTACCCGATCCTATGTACGGCTCAGAGCTCGTAACAAGACTCGTAAACAATATCATGCTCGACGGCAAGAAGGGTGTTGCTCAGAAGATCGTATACGGTGCATTTGACATCGTAGCCGAGAAGTCAGGTAAGGGCGCACTTGAAGCTTTTGAAGAAGCTATGGAAAATATCATGCCTCAGTTAGAGGTAAAGGCACGCCGTGTCGGCGGTGCCACATATCAGGTTCCTATGGAAGTTCGTCCCGAAAGAAGAAGAACTTTAGGTCTGAGATGGATTACTCTGTACGCTAGACAGAGAAACGAAAAGACAATGAAGGAAAGACTTGCAAACGAGATCCTCGACGCTATGAACGGTCAGGGCGGAGCTTGCAAGAAGCGCGATGATACACACAGAATGGCTGAAGCTAACAGAGCTTTCGCACATTACAAGTGGTAATCAATAAAACGGAGGAAATATGGCTAGAGACGTAACTCTTGAAATGACCCGTAATATTGGTATCATGGCTCACATCGACGCAGGTAAGACAACTACGACCGAGCGTATCCTGTTCTACACCGGTATCAACCACAAGATCGGTGAGACCCACGACGGTTCTGCTACGATGGACTGGATGGAGCAGGAGCAGGAAAGAGGTATCACAATTACTTCTGCTGCTACTACTGCATACTGGAAGAAGCACAGAATCAATATTATCGATACTCCCGGACACGTTGACTTTACTGTTGAAGTTGAGCGTTCGCTGCGAGTTCTTGACGGTTCTGTTACAGTTTTATGTGCTAAGGGCGGTGTTGAGCCCCAGTCAGAAACTGTATGGCGTCAGGCAGACAAGTATCATGTTCCGAGAATGGCATACATCAACAAGATGGACATCATGGGTGCAGACTTCTATAATGTTGTAAGCATGATGAAGGACAGACTTAAATGTAATGCTGTTCCGATACAGCTCCCTATCGGTGCCGAAGATACATTCAGAGGTATCGTAGACCTTATCGAAATGAAAGCTGACATCTACTATGATGATCTCGGTAAGGACATGCGTGTGGAAGAAATTCCGGACGACATGAAGGAGAAGGCTCAGGAATATCACGATGCACTCATCGAGGCTGTTGCTGAGCAGGACGAGGAACTTATGAACAAGTACCTCGAAGGTGAAGAAATCACCGTTGAAGAAATCAAGGCTGTACTGAGAAAGGCAACGATTGACAATGAGATCGTTCCTGTAACCTGCGGTACATCTTATAAGAATAAGGGCGTACAGAAGCTCCTCGATGCGATCGTTGACTATATGCCCTCACCTCTTGATGTTCCTTCTATCAAGGGTGTTAACCCCGAAACAGGCGAAGAAGTTGAAAGACACGCAGGCGACGATCAGCCGTTCTCTGCACTTGCTTTCAAGATTGCTACAGACCCCTTCGTTGGTAAGCTCTGCTTCTTCAGAGTTTACTCAGGTATCGTAGCAGCCGGTACAACTGTTCTTAACGCAACTAAGGGCAAGAAGGAACGTATGGGACGTATTCTTCAGATGCACGCTAACCACAGAGCAGACCTCGAAGTTTGCTACTGCGGCGATATTGCAGCTGCTGTAGGTGTTAAGAACACCACAACAGGTGATACGCTGTGTGATGAAAACAATCCCGTAATCCTTGAGTCTATGGAATTCCCCGAGCCTGTTATCTCGCTCGCTATCGAACCCAAGACCAAGGCAGGTCAGGAAAAGATGGCTATTGCTCTTGCGAAGCTCGCAGAGGAGGATCCCACTTTCAGAACCTATACAAATGAGGAAACAGGTCAGACAGTTATCGCCGGAATGGGCGAACTTCACCTTGAAATCATCGTAGACAGACTTCTCCGTGAATTTAAGGTTGAGGCTAATGTCGGCGCTCCCCAGGTTGCATATAAAGAGACAATTACAACTAATGCTGATGTTGATACTAAGTACGCACGTCAGTCAGGTGGTAAGGGTCAGTACGGTCACGTTAAGCTCCACGTTTACCCGAACGAGTCCGGTAAGGGCTATGAGTTCGTTAACGCAATTGTCGGCGGTTCTATTCCTAAGGAATATATCCCCGCAGTTGACGCAGGTATCCAGGGCGCTTTACAGTCCGGTGTTCTTGCAGGCTATCCAACAGTAGACGTTAAGGTTGAGCTTTATGACGGTTCATACCACGAGGTCGACTCATCTGAAATGGCATTCAAGATTGCAGGTTCAATGGCTATCAAGGAAGCATGCCGCAAGGCTAACCCCGTTATCCTTGAACCTATAATGAAGGTAGTTGTAACAGTTCCCGAAGAATACATGGGCGACGTTATCGGCGACTTAAGCTCACGTCGTGGTGAGATACAGGGTATGGAAGACAGAAACGGTGTTAAGCAGATCAATGCTTTCGTTCCTCTGTCAGAAATGTTCCGTTACTCAAACGATTTGCGTTCTAAGACACAGGGTCGTGGTCAGTATGTAATGGAACCCAGCCACTACATTCAGGTTCCTAAGACAATTGCAGATGGAATCATCAGCAAGAGAGCTAAGGGCTAATAAAATTTTTCTGAAAGAGCAAAAAAGACTTGTTTTTTGAGAAATAATCTGATAAAATACTAAGTGTATGGAATACACATAATTAAAGGAGGAAAATTCCAATGGCAAAGCAGAAATTTGAACGTACCAAGCCCCACGTAAACATTGGTACAATCGGTCACGTTGACCACGGTAAGACTACTTTAACAGCAGCTATCACTAAGGTTCTTTCACTCAAGGGCTATGCTCAGTTCGAAGCATACGATATGATCGACAAGGCTCCCGAGGAGAGAGAGCGTGGTATCACAATCAACACAGCTCACGTTGAGTATGAGACAGACAAGCGTCACTACGCACACGTTGACTGCCCCGGCCATGCTGACTATATCAAGAACATGATCACAGGTGCTGCTCAGATGGACGGCGCAATCCTCGTTGTTGCCGGTACAGACGGTCCTATGGCTCAGACTAAGGAGCACATCCTTCTCGCTCACCAGGTAGGCGTTCCCGCAATCGTTGTATTCATCAACAAGTGCGATGACGTTGACGATCCCGAGCTTCTCGACCTCGTTGAGATGGATATCCGTGAGACACTTTCAGAGCACGACTTCCCCGGCGATGACGTCCCCGTTATCCGTGGTTCAGCTAAGGTTGCTCTTGATTGCCCCAGCAAGGACATCAACGCTCCCGAATATGCTTGCATCATAGAGCTTATGAATGCAGTTGACGATTACATTCCTACTCCTGATCGTAAGTCTGATCTCCCCTTCCTTATGCCTGTTGAGGATACTATGACAATTTCAGGTCGTGGTACAGTTGCTACAGGTAGAGTTGAGAGAGGTATCCTCAAGCTCAACGATACAGTTGAAATCACAGGTCTTACAGACGAGCCTAAGCAGACAGTTGTAACAGGTATCGAAATGTTCCGTAAGCTCCTCGACTTCGCTGAAGCAGGTGACAACATCGGTACACTTCTCCGTGGTATTCAGAGAAACGAAATCGAGCGTGGTCAGGTTCTCTGCAAGCCCGGTTCAATCCACCCCCACAAGAAGTTCAAGGGTCAGGTTTACGTATTAAAGAAAGAAGAAGGCGGACGTCATACTCCTTTCTTCTCAAACTACAGACCTCAGTTCTTCTTCAGAACAACTGACGTTACAGGCGTTATCACACTTCCCGCTGACAAGGAAATGTGCATGCCCGGCGATAACGTAACAATGGATGTTGAGCTTATCACTCCTATCGCTATCGAAGAAGGTCTCCGTTTCGCTATCCGTGAAGGCGGCAGAACTGTTGGTTCAGGCGTAGTTACAGCTATCAACGAATAATTTGAGATTTTAACATCTTATATAAGACGATATCCGCTTTCACGAGCGGATATTGTTTTTATATAATTCTTTTCGAGAGGTTTTTTATGCAGCTTCCTGAATATGTTTATGAGGTATTACAAAAACTTAATAACAATGGGTATGAAGCATACTGCGTTGGTGGCTGTGTAAGGGATTATCTGCTCGGTCAATGTCCGGAAGACTATGATGTAACGACATCTGCACTGCCCGAACAGATAATAGAAGTTTTTGACGGATACCGTTTGCTGAAGGTCGGATTAAAGCACGGAACCGTAACGGTAATAATCAATAAGCATCCGGTAGAAATCACAACTTACAGAATTGACGGCGAATATATCGATCACCGCCATCCTTCAAAAGTCGGATTTACTCCGAATCTTGCTGACGACCTTGCAAGAAGGGATTTAACGATCAATGCAATAGCGTATAACGATAAGGTCGGTATGGTCGATTTGTACGGCGGGGCAGAGGACCTGAAAAACGGCATTATAAGATGCGTCGGAGATCCGATGAAACGCTTTGACGAGGATGGTTTAAGGATTCTCCGTGCCTTACGTTTTGCGTCACGCTATGGTTTTAGCATTGATAAGGAAACATCGGACGCTATTCACAGACAGAAATTTCTGCTTTCATTTATTTCTGCGGAGCGGATAAATAGTGAGCTGTGCGGAATACTTACCGGGGATTGCTATGACATTCTCCGCAATTACTGCGATGTTATCTGCGAGATTATTCCCGAGATGTATCCGTGCATAGGCTTTGAACAGCATTCAAAGTATCACGATAAGACGGTTTACGGTCATATAGCTGCTACCGTAGCTGCTGCTGAGCCTACTGTAGAAGCTCGCCTTACAATGCTTTTGCACGATATAGGCAAGCCTGACAGCTTTTTTATGAAGGATGGTTCAGGCCATTTTTACGGTCATGCCGATGTCAGCTGTAAAATTGCTGAAAAAATACTTGAAAGATTGCGTTTCAGCAATAAAATTAAAGACGAGGTATTGTTTTTAATCGAAAATCATGGTATAGTTATTAACGATGATATTCGCAGTATAAGAAGATGTGTTGCACATTACGGTGCGGAGCGTTTTATTAAACTGATAAAGGTGCATTATTATGACACCTGCGGAAAATCACCTGCATATTTCGGCGAAAAAGCGCTTTTTGACAGCATCGAAAAGCATACAAGGGAGTTTCTTCAAAACGAACCGCCTATGAGCCTTAAACAGCTTAAAGTCAACGGTTCCGATATTTCACGGCTTGGCTTTACGGGTAAAGAAATCGGGAAGGCTCTCAATTTTCTGCTTGAACAGGTTGTAAACGGAAATTGCGAAAACGATAAGGATAGCCTTTTGGCTTTGATAGAAAATAATTATTTGTAAACGGAAAGGATTAAGAGTATGTCTGCTACTGATATTGGAATTGATTTAGGCACTGCGAATGTTATAATTACGCTTGGAAACAAGGGTATCGTTGTCAACGAGCCGTCTGTTGTTGCTTATGATAAAAAGAAACACTGTGTTCTTGCTGTAGGAAACGAAGCGTACAAAATGATAGGCAGAACGCCCGAATATATTGTTGCGGTAAAACCGCTCAAAGACGGCGTTATCTCTGATAATGAGATGACGGAAGCAATGATAATCGAATTTATCAGAAAGGTTATTGGACGAATTGTAAAGCCGAGAATTATTCTTTGCGTACCCTCGTCTGTTACCGATGTCGAAAACAGAGCTGTAGTTGAGGCTGCACTTTGTGCCGGTGCAAGAAAGGTATTTATTATAGAAGAACCTATTGCCGCACTGCTCGGTGCAGGTATTGATATTTCAAAGCCTAACGGCACAATGGTTGTCGATGTCGGCGGAGGAACGGCTGATATTGCGGTTGTTTCGTTCAACGGTATTGTAAAAAGCTGTTCGCTTAAGATGGCAGGTAATAAGTTTGATGCGGCCATCATAAGAGGCGTTACGATGAAATACAAAATACTTATCGGTGAAAAGACGGCAGAGCAGGCAAAAAAAGAAATCGCCAACGTATATAATCCGACAGGCGATGTGAAAATAACCGTAAAGGGCAGACATCTTATAAAAGGCCTTCCCGAAAGCGTTGAAATCAGCGATAAGGATATGTACGATTTTCTGCATGACAGCGTAATGGAGATAGTCGATAAGATAAAGGAAGTATTTGAGCAGACCCCTCCCGAGCTTGTGGGCGATATTCTGACAAACGGCATAGTGCTGACAGGCGGCGGAGCGATGCTCAAGGGCTTCACGGATCTTGTAACTGAAGCAGTGGGAGCACCGTGCTATGTTGCAGATGATCCGATAGAGTGCGTTGCAAAGGGAGTTGCAAAGGCATTCGATTATACAGATGATCTTCTTGACGGTTTTGAGAAGATTTCGCTGTACAGATATAAATAAGATATATACTTAAGCACGGAAATACGTTTCCGTGCTTTTGAAATAACTCGGAAATAACGATTTTGGCGTTAAGCCTGACTTTTGGATTGATAGTAACAGATAAAATGTGCTATTATTTAATATTAGACGGAGGTATTTTTATGTCGCAGATTGATATACGTTTCTTTTCACGGTCGCTCAACCGTCATACTTCATTCAAAATGTATATTCCCGATGATAAGCGCAATTACGGCGGGGTTTATGATAAGCAGAATATGAAAACACTGTTCATTCTGCATGGTTACACACAGGACGGTAACAACTGGATACCGGAATATATTTCGGAAAAATACAATTTTGCCGTAGTGATTCCTCACGGCGAAAACTCATTCTGGCTTGACAGATTATCTACAGGGCATAAGTATTGCACTTATGTCGGTGAAGAGCTTATCGACTATATACGAAATACATTCGGGCTTGCACAGACTGCAGAGGATACTGCAATAATGGGATATTCAATGGGCGGCTTCGGTGCGCTTCATACTGCATTCACTTATCCCGATACATTCGGTAAGGTGTGCGCAATGTCATCCGCCCTTATTGTTCATGAAATAGCAGGTATGAAGGACGGAGGTGACAACGGGGTGGCAAATTACGCATATTACCATGAATGCTTCGGAAACCTTGACGAAGTTGTCGCAAGCGATAACAATCCTGAAATTCTTGTAAAGCGGCTTTCACAAGAAAATAAGAAAATACCGCAGATATATATGGCTTGCGGCACGGAGGACTTTTTGCTTGATAATAACAGGCAGTTTCATAAGTTTTTGGACACTAACAATATACCTCACGTTTACCTTGAAAGCGGCGGCGGTCACGATATGACGTTCTGGAACGAATATGTAGTTAAATTTACTGATATGATGTTCGGAAAATAAGCAAAAATTATACCCACAAGCGATAATTTCGCCTGTGGGTACAGCTTTTTTCAGACATCTTCCATCTGTTTTCCAAAATACATTGCGGCTGCTTCGACAAGAGCCTTTGTTTTTTCGTCAACAGCCGAATTTTCCTTATCCGACAGCATGATGACCGCTCCGTTGACATCTCCGTCTGCCATTATCGGCGCACAGGCAACGGCAAAGCGATCTACACCTTCAATGGGGTTCATTTTTACACCGTCTGCTGTACGGTAAAGAGATTTCCTTTGCTCAATAAGGTCTTCAAGCGAGCTTGATACCCTGCGTTCAAGCACTTCTTTTTTCTGAATGCCGGATGCGGCTATAACGTGGTCACGGTCGCATATAACTGTAGGCATCCCTCCGACTTTGTACAATACATCTGCGTACTGATCCGCCGTACCTGAAATTTCTCCGACAGGGGAGTATTTACGGAAAATTACCTCTCCGTCTACACTTGTATATATTTCAAGCGGTGTACCTTCTCTTATTCTCATTGTTCGCCTTATCTCTTTAGGTATAACGACTCTTCCGAGGTCGTCAATACGTCTTACTATTCCCGTAGCTTTCATTATATAGTCATTCCTTTCTGAAGAAACGGTTTTTGATCCTGCAAACATATTATTCCTTGCCGTGTGTCAATTATTCAGAAATTTGTCACATATTGAAATTTATGCTCGCAAGCAGGGAACACGGATTATCAAAGAGAATTGCTTTTAATATTGATTTTAAACTCTTTTTGTAGTATAATTAAAATCGTATGATTATCTTCCGGAGGTGTTACTGTGACTGCTGATGAAGAATATATGACTCTCTGTATCGAACTCGCAAAAAAGGCGGCGGAAAAAGGTGAGTGTCCTGTAGGTGCCATCGTAGTTGACAAGGACGGGAGAATAATCGGTGAAGGGTATAATATGCGTGAAGCCGAGCAGATGCCGACAGCTCATGCGGAAATAATTGCAATAGAACAAGCCGCCAAAGCTATGAACTCGTGGCGGCTTACGGAATGTACATTATATGTTACTCTTGAACCTTGTCCTATGTGTGCGGGCGCTATAATCAATTCCCGTATAAAAAGGCTGGTTTACGGTGCTTTTGATGAAAAGGGCGGGGCTTGCGCCTCGCTCATGGAAATATTCGATTATCCGTTCAACCATCGTCCGATGGTGAGAAGCAGAGTTTTGCAGGATGAATGTGTAAAGCTGCTTACGGATTTTTTTAAAGGACTCAGGACCTGAAATTGTCCGAAGCTGCGGGCATTCCCGACAGGGCTTTTTTGTACAGCTTGTCGATTATAACAGCTAAAGCTGTTACTGTCACAGATAACGCTATGATTACGGAAACGATTTTTTTCATATAAAGTCCCTTTCTGCAGTGGTGTTAATCTGTATTTATACGGTCTAAACGCTTTTCTGCGTTCTTGATAAGGCTTAAAAGCGCTGTTCCTTGCTTGTCATATTCGGCTTCTATCGAATTTGTCGTTATTGACGGTGCGTTGTCTGCATCGTTTGCGGCGTCTGCGGCGGCACCGACTTCAAGGCAGATTGCAGAATCTATAAGATGAAGTGCGGAAGTGGGCGATACGCCGAAAAGATTATCGTCGTTCTTTCTGTTTGCATTATATGTTATTCTGAACGCTTTGTATACGGAAAGAGTAAGCATTGATGAAACGCTCTTGCTGAGCTTTGATGATTTGATTTTCTGTAAAATCGAGAAAATCACTTCAATACTGTTTGTTATCAGCTTTTTGTTAAGTGCAAGCATAATGTCGCCCGATTTTGAATCACCGGACGAGTTTCCGTCGGGAATATCGCTTTCGGTAATTATACCGCCGTTTGAAACGGGCGAACGACCGAGCAGATAGTCAGTAGAAACATTATAGTAGTCAGCCGCTTTTACAAGGAACTCAAGACCACATTCACGTTTGCCTTTTTCATAATGTGACAGGAGTGCCTGAGCGATGCCAAGATCGGCGGCAACCTGTTTTTGTGTAAGTCCACGTTCTTTGCGGAGCAGGGAAAGTATTCTTGGAAAATCGGTATTCATTATATGATATAACCTCTCTGATTCTGACAATATTCACACAGTATATTATAACGGAGTTATTCCCTATTGTAAAGCGTGATTTTATACAAAAAATCAAGTGCTTTTTTATGTAATAACTCTATAATAAAACAAAAATCGCCGTAATCGGCATAATTATCAGTAAAAATCAACCGAAAGGAAGTAAAAAAATGAAGAATTACAGACTTTATCTTATCCGTCACGGAATCACAAGCGGAAATCTTGAAGGAAAATATATAGGAACAACGGATCTGCCGCTTTGCGAAGAGGGGGAAGATGCTATATCGTCGCTTGCGGCTCTTGACGTTTACCCTAAGGTACAGAAGGTTTATTCAAGTCCTCTTAAGCGTTGCTTGCAGACCGCCGACATTATTTATCCCGAACGTCTGCTTAAGCGCATTGACGGTATCGCAGAGCTTGACTTCGGGGAATACGAAGGAAAAACGCAAGCCGAGCTTCAGAGCGATGAAAAGTATCTCGAATGGCTTAAGGGCGGATATGATGCCGCACCTCCGAATGGTGAAAGCTACGGACATTTTACATTAAGATGCCTTGAAGGTCTTGAAGAAATATTCAAGGATATGATGGCAAACGAGGTTACATCAGCCGCCGTTATCACGCATTCTGGCGTTATTATGAATCTTCTTTCGGGATACGGTCTGCCCAAGATGAAGCCTATCGACTTTGCCTGCAATCAGGGCGAGGGATTTGAAATACAGCTAAGCACGTTCCTGTGGCAGCACGGACCCGTATTTGAAATCGTAGGAAAATTATTCTGAGAAAACGGAGATAAACAATGGATATTTTAAAGCAGCTGGCGGAAGAATTCAAGATAAGAAATACACAGGTAGAAAACACGGTAAAGCTGATAGATGACGGCAATACAATCCCGTTTATTTCTCGCTACAGAAAAGAGATGACGGGAGGACTTGACGATCAGCTTTTGCGAGAACTCAGCGAAAGACTGACATACCTCCGTAATCTTGAAAGCAGAAAAGAAGAAGTAAAGTCGCTTATCGAAAGCGGAGGAAATCTTACCGACAAGATTACGCAGGATCTTTTAAACGCAAAGACGCTTGCTGAAGTCGAGGACATCTACAGACCCTTCAAGCCAAAGCGTAAGACAAGAGCAGGCATAGCAAAAGAAAAAGGACTTCAGCCCCTTGCCGATTTCATACTCGCTCAGACGCTCGCTTCTCCCACTGCCGAAGCTGAGAAATATATAAGCAAAGAAAAGGGCGTTGAAACCGTTGACGATGCAATAAACGGAGCATTGGACATTATTTCCGAAACGGTTTCGGATGATGCTGATCTTCGTAAAAAGCTGTATACTGAGTATACGGGTCATGCGTTGATTGTGTCAAAAGCCACCGACGAAAAAGCTGAAACCGTTTATAAGAATTATTATGATTACAGCGAGCTTGCGTGTAAGATACCTCCGCACAGACTTCTCGCACTTGACAGAGGAGAACGTGAGGATGCGCTCAAGGTTAGCATCGAGCCGGAAGAACAGTATGTTATGAAGCATATTTACAGAGCGTATGTGAAAGCGGAAAACGATTGCGGACGGCTTGTGCGCTCAGCTTGTGACGACAGCTTCAAGCGTCTTATCCACCCTTCGCTTGAAAGACGTCTCAGAAACGAGCTTACCGAGAAAGCGTGTGACAGCAGTATACACACATTTTCGGACAACCTAAGACAGCTTCTTATGCAGCCGCCTGTGAAGAACAGCGTTGCCCTCGGCTTTGATCCCGGCTACAGAACAGGCTGTAAGGTAGCCGTTGTTGACCCTACAGGCAAGGTTCTTGACACATCGGTAGTGTATCCGACACCCCCGAAGAGCGATATTGCTGGAGCGGAAAGAATAATCAAAAACCTTATCGAAAAGCACAAGGTCGATATTATCGCTATAGGAAACGGTACGGCAAGCCACGAGAGCGAAGTGTTTATGGCAGATCTTTTAAAGAAGATTGACCGAAAGGTAAGCTATATGGTCGTATCCGAGGCAGGCGCAAGCGTATACTCGGCAAGCAAGCTGGCGGCTGAGGAATTCCCCGAATATGATGTTTCACTGCGTAGTGCCGTATCTATCGCAAGACGGCTTCAGGATCCGCTTGCAGAGCTTGTTAAGATAGACCCGAAAGCAATCGGTGTAGGTCAGTATCAGCACGATATGCCGCCCGCAAAACTGTCGGACGCTCTGGGCGGAGTAGTAGAGGACAGCGTAAACAGCGTCGGCGTGGATCTTAACACCGCCTCGGTTTCACTTCTCGGATATGTTGCAGGCATCAATTCCGCCGTTGCAAAGAATATAGTTACATACAGAGAAGAAAACGGAGTGTTCACTAACCGTAAGGAGCTTTTGAAGGTGTCGAAGCTTGGCAAGAAGGCTTACGAACAGTGCGCAGGCTTTATGCGTATACACGGCGGTAAATATCCGCTTGACAACACCTCAGTACACCCCGAAAGCTATAAGGCGGCAGAAGCACTGCTTGATAAGTGCGGATTTAAGCTCGCAGATGTTTCGGGCGGCATTCCGTCAATAAAAGAGCAGGTCAGAGCCATCGGCGTAAAGAAGCTGTCGGAAGGGCTTGGTATCGGTGAGATGACTCTGAGCGATATAGCAAACGAGCTTGCAAAGCCCGGCAGAGATCCCAGAGATGAGCTGCCGCCGCCCCTGCTGAGAACTGATGTGGCGGATATTAACAGCCTTAAGCCCGGTATGATACTTGACGGTACGGTTAGAAATGTTATTGATTTCGGCGTATTCGTTGATATAGGAGTTCATCAGGACGGACTTGTACATATCTCGCAGATATGCGACAAATATGTAAAGCATCCTCTTGAGGTTGTAAAGGTCGGGGATATTGTAAAGGTAAAGGTGCTTGATATTGACCCTGCCAAAAAGCGTATTTCTCTTACGATGAAGGGAGTTTGAAATGATAGAATCCGAACTTAAATATACCAAAGAAAATGTCAGTGAATTCGTTAAATATACCATTTTCAGAAAAAACAAATCGTCCGGAATTTATATGATCTGTTATCTTGCGGCGATGGTTATTTTTGCTGTCGCAGGAGTAGTGCTTGCGGCTGTAACGCAGATGTGGATGTTTCTTCTTGCTGTGGTTGCCTGCCTTCTGCTTATTGCCGCCGCAATGCTTGCGGTTGCCTTTGCACTGAAGAAATACACAAATGAGATTTTCGGCATCAACTCCAAAAACGGATATGACGCAATTGAGATAACGGCAAGCAGTATTGTGCTTAAAAACAGCGGTGCCGCTAAAGCTATAGCGGACTGGACGGCTGTGGCGTCTGTTGATTTCTATAAATCAAGCGCCTATATCGTAACTCATGACGGATATCTTTTTATCATAGATGAAAATACCGTCAGGGAAGGCTCGCTTGATGAACTGCGACAGATAGCCGAAGAAAAGCTGGTAAAAACCGATGACTAATTATCAGCTTGAAACAGACAGGATAATCGCATCGCTCGACCATGCACCTACGCTTCTGCTTCACGCCTGCTGTGCGCCGTGCAGCAGTTATGTGCTCGAATATCTTGCGGAGCATTTCAATATCACCGTGTTTTTCTACAATCCGAATATCACCGAAAAGGAAGAATACGAAAAGCGTAAAAATGAGCTGAAACGTCTGATAGCCGAAAAACCGTTCAGGTATCCCGTGAAGATGATTGACGGCGATTATTCCCCGCAGATATTCTTTGATATGGCAAAGGGTATGGAAAATATCGCTGAAGGCGGGGAAAGGTGCTTTTTGTGCTATGAGATACGTCTGAGAGAAACGGCAAGGCTGGCAAAAGAACAGAACTTCGAGTATTTCTGTACCACGCTTTCGGTAAGCCCTCATAAAAATGCCGCAAAGCTGAACGAGCTTGGAGGCAGGCTCAGCGATGAATATAAAATACCGTATCTTTATTCTGATTTTAAAAAACGCAACGGATATAAGCGTTCCATAGAGCTTTCGGCACAGTACGGATTATACCGGCAGAATTACTGCGGATGTATCTACAGCCGTATTCAGGCAGAGAAAAAAGAGCAGGAAAAAAATTTTCAAAACGAAACGAAAACTGTTGTCAAACCGTAAAAAGTGTGGTAAAATAAATACGGTTATGCAATAAAACTGTCAAAAGAGGTGAAAGACGATGACTGCGGACCCCAGCGGGAAACGAATAACTGATAAATAATACAGCACAGCAGTCGTCGCATAACGGCTTCCTGTGCAGAAAAGAGGTACGTTATGCTTAAATATTACAAGACAGTTGAAAACACAATTGTTGAGCTTGACACAATGGAGCCGGGATGCTGGGTATCTGCCGTTGCACCCACAGAAACCGAGATTTCCTCGCTTCAGGAGGAACTGAACATCGACCGTGATTTTATTCGTTCTGCACTCGATGAGGAAGAAACATCCCGTATTGAAAGCGATGACGGTCAGACGCTCATAGTCCTTGACTATCCCGTTGCGGAAAAGGTTCAGGATAAGGACGATACGATAAGCTATTACACAATGCCTATGGGCATCATTATAACGGACAGCCACGTTGTAACGGTTTGTCTTAAAGAAAACATCATAATAGACGAATTTACAAAAGGCATAGTAAAAGGCATACAGACCCAGTTCAAAACAAGATTTGTATTCCATATGCTACTAAGAATCGCAGGAAAGTATCTCCTGTATCTTAAGCAGATAGATAAGCTGTCGAACTATGTTGAACAGCAGCTGCACAAATCAATGAAGAACAAGGAGCTTATACAGCTTCTTGGACTTGAGAAATCGCTTGTATATTTCTCAACATCGCTTAAATCTACCGAAACAGTGCTTGAAAAGATATTGAGGGGCAGAGTAATAAAGCTGTACGAGGAAGATCAGGAACTTCTTGAAGACGTACTGATCGAAGTAAAGCAGGCAATCGAGATGAGCAATATCTATTCAAACATACTTTCGGGTACAATGGACGCATTCGCTAGCGTAATATCAAACAATCTGAATATTGTAATGAAGGTGCTTACGGTTATTACGATAGTAATGTCCGTGCCCACTATGGTATTCAGCTTTTACGGTATGAATGTTCTGGATCTGCCGCTTCCGTATACCTGGTTCCCGGTTCTGATATCCGTAATTCTTGCCGTCATTGTTGCAATATTGATAACAAAAAATAAGTTTTATAAATAAATCCCGGAGGGTATATGGAAAAAGTAAAAATATCTATAAGCGGACACGATTTTTACTTGAAAAGCGAAGATCCGAACAGAATGTACGAAACTGCGGAGAATCTTCAGAAAAGGATAGATAAACTGAGTGCGATGGCGGCATCAATGTCACTTACCGATATTGTAATGCTTGCGGCGCTCGATATAGCAGATGAAAATTACGATAACAGAAACGTCGTGATAAAGGCTCAGCAGCTTTCGCAGGAGATACAGGCAAAATCTCTTGCCTGTGAAAAAAGAGCAGAGGAACTTGAAAAACTGCTTTCCGATTCCGACACCGAGCTTGCATCGCTTAGAATTACTGCGTCTGAGGCACAAAGTGAGCTTGCCGCACTTAAAGAACAGCTTGCGGGAGTTGAGGCTCAGAAATCGGATTTGCTTGCATTAAGGTCCGAGAACGAAAGGCTGAAAGAGCAGGTTACCGCTCTTACTGCGGAAAAGGATTCGCTTACTGAAATCGGCGCTGATGAAATCGAGCAGCTGGGCACACGCATTGATGAGCTTACAGCCGAAAACACAGCGCTTTCCGAAAAGGCGGAAAATGCGGATAACGCATTGAAAAATGAAAATGCACAGCTGAAAAATAAAGTGGACGAGTTGAAAGCGGAAAACGAAACGCTCAGAGCTTCAAGCGAAAATGCCGATTCTTCATCGGCTGAGAACGAGGCGCTTAAATCAAGGCTGGCAGAACTTACAGAAAAGAACAGACACACAGAGGAATTGCTTGAAAAGCTGAGAGCAGACCACGAAAATCTGGTTTCAAAGAGCGGTCAGGATGAGCTGTTACTGGCTCAGATTGATAAACTGCAAGGCACTGTGGATACATACGAAAAGACCTTTGACGAATACGCAAATCAGCGTAACGCAGAGGTCAAGGACCTGAACGATGAGTTATCGGCACTGAGAAAGAAATATGCCGAGCTCAGCGCACAGATGAACGAGATTGTAAACGACGGTCAGATGACATTATGAGTGAAATTTTAGCTCCGTGCGGAGCAATGGAAAGTCTGACAGCGGCGGTAAATGCCGGTGCAGACGCAGTATACCTCGGAGAAGAATACTTCTCCGCAAGAAAAAATGCAGATAACTTTACCGCAGAGCAGTTGTGCGATGCGGTACGTTTTTGTCATTACAGCGGTGTTAAGGTGTATGTTACGCTGAATACCCTTGTATTTGACAGGGAGATACCCTTGCTTGCAAAAGCGATAGAAAACTGTGCAAAAGCGGACGTTGACGCATTCATAGTGCAGGATATGGGCGTTGCAAGGCTTTCTAGGCAAATTGTGCCGGAGCTTCCCTTACACGCTTCGACACAGATGACGGTTAATTCGCCCGAGGCCGCTATAATGGCGAAAGAGCTCGGATTTACCCGTGTTGTTCTGGGCAGGGAATTATCATTTGCACAGATAAAGGCAATAACGGAAAGCTGCGACATTGAAACAGAGCTTTTCGTACATGGTGCGCTGTGCGTCTGCATAAGCGGTCAGTGCTATATGAGCAGTGTACTCGGCGGACGAAGCGGTAACAGAGGATTGTGCGCTCAGCCGTGCCGACTTGATTTTACAAGCGGCGACAGGCACAATGTGCTGTCGCTTAAGGATTTGTCATTGACGGAAAAATTGCCTGAGCTTGCGAAAGCAGGTATAACCTCATTCAAGATCGAGGGAAGAATGAAACGTCCGGAATACGTTGCAGGTGCAGTAAATGCCTGCAGGGTGGCTCTTGACGGCGGTACTCCCGACCTTATATCGCTTAAAAACGTATTTTCGAGAAGCGGATTTACAAGCGGATATTTTGATGATGATTTCAAAAATATGCAGGGTGTCCGCACTAAAGACGATGTGACATCGGCAACGTCCAAGGTGTTTTCCGCTATGAAACAGTATTATCATAAGCCTTTCAGACGCTTTCCTGCCGATATTACCGTTAACGTAAAAAGCGGACAGCCTGTTTGCTATAAGCTGTCGGCTTGCGGTGTAAGTTCGTCCGCTGTAGGCGATATTCCCGAAAAGGCGGTAAACAGAGCGGTTACTGCGGAATATCTTGAAAATCAGTGCAGTAAGCTTGGCGGTACTGTATATTTTCCGGGAAATATCACCGTAAATGTTGATGACGGGTTATCCGTTTCAGCGGCTCAGCTTAACGAGCTTAGAAGAAAAGCAATTGAAAACGTAAGCGGAAAGATACTCGAAAAAAATTCTCATCATTACAGAATATCGCCTTATATTCCGCTTGACAGCAAGGACGGAAAAAAGATACGCCCCGAATTCAGATGCGAGGTAAATACAGCCTTACAGCTTGAGCAGGTACTGCAGGAGGATGAATATTCATATATTTACGCTCCTATGGGTCTGCTTGACGAAGCTACACCTGATAAATTCAGAATAATCGTTGTTCCTCCGGTATTTCTTGCCGATTGTGAAAGCGATGTATTGAAAAAGCTGTCCCTGCTGAAAAAACAGGGATACGAGCATATTGCCGTTCATACGCTTTCGCATATAGGAATAGCAAGAAAGCTCGGTATGAAGGCGCACGGTATGTCAAGACTCAATATCACAAACCGCTATTCGCTCAGAGAGTACGAAAAAATGGGACTGAGCGATACCGCACTTTCGTTTGAACTGCTTATGAGCGATGCGGTGTCACTTTGTGCAGACAGTGAGATAAAGACGGGAATAGTCGGCTACGGCAGACTTCCTCTTATGATAACAAGAAGATGTCCGATAAACAACGGCAAGCCCTGCGGAAAAACCAAAAGAGCGGATTGTCCGCATTATATAACTGACAGGCAGGGGAATAATATGCCGTGTATGTGCAGTGAGAACACTGTCGAGATATTGAACCCCGACAAGCTGTATCTCAGCGACAGACAATCTGAGCTTGCAAAGTTCGATTTCGTATTGCTCAAATTCACCGACGAAACCGATACGGGAGAAGTGCTTGAAATGTATCTTGACGATATAAAGCCCGACGGAAAGCTCACAAGAGGATTATACTACAGAGGAGTTCAATAATGTTCATAAGCGTGAAAAAACTGAACGGCAAGGCAAAGTTACCTGAGCGTGCGACTGCGACAAGCGCAGGTGCGGATCTGTGTGCTTGCATAGATGACGATGTTGTGCTGATGCCGGGCGACAGGAAGCTGATACCGACGGGACTTGCGATTGCTGTGCCGACAGGATACGGCGGTTTTGTGTTCGCAAGGAGCGGACTTTCCTCAAAATTCGGTGTTTCGCTTGCAAACTGCGTCGGCGTTATCGACAGCGACTACAGAGGAGAGGTAAAGATTTCCGTTATAAATCATTCCGATGAGCCGTATACCGTTAAAAACGGAGAGCGTATCGCTCAGCTTGTCATAATGCCTGTGGATTTATGCGAGTACGGATTGTGCGATGAACTGGATGATACAGAGCGTGGCACGGGCGGATTCGGCTCTACAGGTCGTATGTAATGCAAATTGCATAAATATCCGATAAATTCGGACGATTATTTATGAATATTTAATTCAGCATTTTTGTTGTATGCTTTTTCAAAAAGTGGTATAATAAATATCGAATTGTAAATACGAAACACCCGGAGGTTTGACGAATGTTTTCAAAAGATATAGGTATAGACTTAGGCACAGCCAACACGCTTGTTTATATGAGAGGAAAGGGCATTATAATAAGAGAGCCCAGCGTTGTTGCGGTTGATGTAAAAATGGACAGAGTGCGTTATGTAGGTCAGGAGGCTAAGGATGTTATAGGCCGTACACCCGGTTCTATAGTAGCTGTAAGACCTCTTAAGGACGGCGTTATCGCTGATTTTGATATGACAACAAGTATGCTTCAGGAGTTTATCAGAAAAGCTCTTAAAGGCAGAGCCTTTGCAGGCTCAAGAGTACGAGTTATCATCTGCATTCCTTCGGGCGTTACAGCTGTTGAACGCAGAGCGGTAAAAGAGGCAACGCAGAACGCAGGTGCAAAGCGTGTTTCTATCATTGAAGAACCTATGGCGGCCGCTATAGGCGCAGGACTTCCGGTAGCTGAGCCTACAGGCAGTATGATAGTTGACATCGGCGGCGGCACAAGCGAAGTAGCGGTTATTTCGCTCGGCGGTATTGTAACATCACGTTCCGTAAGAGTAGCAGGCGATGAGTTCGATTCTTCTATCATAAACTACATCAAGAAGAAATATAACCTGCTTATCGGTGAAAGAACAGCCGAGAATATAAAGATTGCAATAGGCTCTGCATATCCCTATGCCGACAATGAGCCTTCAATGGATATAAAGGGCAGAAACCTTCTGAACGGTTTACCCGAAAACATTACCGTAACATCAGAAGAGATAAGAGAAGCGCTTTCAGAGCCTCTCAGCCATGTGATTGAGGCAATAAAGGTAACTCTTGAAAAGACCCCTCCGGAGCTTGCTGCAGATATAATTGATCAGGGAATAATGCTTGCAGGCGGCGGCGCACTGCTTAAAGGTCTTGATCTTCTTATCCACGCCGAAACAGGTATGCCGGTAAAGGTTGCCGAAAGGCCCCTTGACTGCGTGGCAGACGGTACAGGTAAGGTTCTTGAGAACATTGACAAGCTGATCGACGTTCTCACAGACGACGATACAAGATATTGATTATCCGAAAATATAGTGCTTATGACTAACTGTTTTTTACAGTTAGTCATAATGTGTTATATAAACGTATTCAGACAGCACTGAAAGGTATTGTATGCGTGACTTTTTTAAAGGCTTTAAATTCAAAATAATAGTTTGCGCTTTTGCGTTGGTGCTTGGCGTTGTTATTTATGCTGCGGTTTCGGGCGGTTTTTCTACCTTCCCTGAAAATGTGCTGTCAACAATAGCAAAGCCGTTTGTTACAGTTTCAAATGCCGTATCGCAGTGGGTTGAAGGCACTTTGGACAAATTTGCAAATGCAGACAGATATAAGTCTGAGAACGAGGAGCTTAAAGACAAGCTCAATGAACAATACCGTCAGATAATCGAGCTTGAAAATGTCAAGCACGAAAACGATCAGCTTAAAGAAATACTGAAGATAAAAGAAGAAAACTCTGATTTTGAATTTTCCGCACCCTGTAATATAATCGCACATAATTCTAATGATGCGTATGCAGGCTTCACAATCGACAGAGGCTCTGATGACGGGATTTCGCTTTACGACCCTGTAATGACATCAAACGGGCTTATAGGTATGGTGAGCGAGATAGCGCCAAATTACGCAAAGGTATCTACCATACTCTCAGATGAGATAAACGTTGGTGTAATGACCTTTGACAGCAAGGTTACCGGTATACTTGACAACGATATAAAGAATGCAAGTGAGGGTAACTGCCTCATGAGCTATATCACAAAGAACAGCGGCATCAAGAAAGGCGAGATAGTAAAATCCGTTGCGGGTGTTGTTTTCCCGGGAAATCTTCTTATCGGAACTGTCGAAAAGGTATACGATGACGAAAACGGACTTTCCGTTCATGCGGTTATAAAGCCTGCTGTCGATGTCCGTACAATAACCGATTGCGTTGTAATAACAGATTTTAAAGGTCAGGGTGTTGTTGACTGATGAAATTCAGAATTCTCAGATATTCTGCCATGACACGCAGAGAGATTTTTAAAAGTATTGCAAAGTGGGTGCTTTTTTCACTTGTTTTGCTGGTGTCATATACAATTGAAGTGACTATGCCGTTTGCGTCATGGCAGCCCTATCTTACGCTTACGACAGCTGTGGCAGTATCGTTTTTCAGCGAAGAACTGAGCGGTGTTGTCTTTGCGGCTTTTGCAGGGATGATGCACGATCTTGCTATGGGCTCGCTGTTCGGGTTTACGTCGATATGGCTGATGCCGTGCTGTCTTTTTGTTACTCTGCTTGTTGTAAACCTTATTCACAGGAATATTCTGAACTTTCTCTGGATGAATCTGACCGCAGTTATTCTGGTGCAGTCAGCGGAGCTATTATTCAAATATATAATATGGAGAAACCCCGAGATTGATGTAGTGCTGATTAATTATGTGCTTCCCGCTTTAATAGCGACCGTAATTCTGTCCGCACCGCTTTATTTGATAATCAGACAGATAAACAAAAAACTGGGAGTCGAAAATAATACCGATGATATTCTGACCGCTTTTGAAGATGTCGAAGACGATGAAGACAAAGTAAGATATTAACGGAGGGCGGAGTGAGCAAACTTAGCAGACAGATAAGAAATCTGGTTTTTGTACTTGTTGTTGTGTTATTATCCTTTGCGTGCACTATTGAGCTTTTGCAGATACAGATAGTTGACGGTGAGTATTATAAAGACCAGACAGCAAACACATATACGGCAAATCAGACTGTGCAGGCGGCACGAGGTCAGATTTTCACCAAGGACGGCAAAGTAGTAAATACCAACAGACTGGTATATAAGATTATTGTGCAGAAGGCGTTCTTTAAATCAGGCACAGAAAACGATGTCATTGCAAAAACGCTGAAAATACTTCAGAATAACGATCAGAAGTGGATAGACACTCTTCCCGTCAGCAAAACTGCGCCTTATAAGTTTACGGGCGATGATGACGAAATAGATACCCTGCGTTCAAAGCTGGAGCTTGGAGTTTATGCAACAGCGGAAAACTGCATGAATGCACTGTACGAGAAATTCGAAATTTCAGATTCATACGGACAGGAAATGCGAAGGTACATTGCAGGTGTACGCTATGAAATGCTTATCCGTGATTTCTCTTATCAGAACCGTTATACTTTGGCTGAGGATGTTTCCGTTCAGACAGTAATAGAACTCAAAGAGCAGAGCTTTATGCTTGGCGGCATTGATATAATAGAAGAAGCCATACGTCAGTATGACGGCAAGGATTTCATACCTCAGGTAGTCGGAAGAATAGGTGCCATTTCGGCGGAAGAATATGCTGAATTGTCAGACAAAGGCTACAGCCTTAACGATACCACTGGTAAATGGGGCATTGAGAGCGCTATGGAAAGCACTCTCAGAGGTCAGAACGGAATACGCTCCATAACAAGAAATTCATCGGGTATGGTGGTTTCAGACGAAATAACAAAGGCGGCAACGGCAGGCAATTCCGTAAGGCTGACTATAGAAAGCAATTTTCAGAACGATGTTCAGGCGATTCTTGAAAACCATATAAAATGGCTCCATTACAATAACGATCCTACACGAGGAAACAAGGTGGACGCAGGCGGCGTAGTTGTACTTGACGCAAAGACCGGTGCCGTTCTTGCAATGGCGAACTATCCAAACTACGATATTAATAATTATATCGATCTTATCAATAATCCGAAAGACCCGAATCCGACCTACAACAGATGTATATACGGTCTTTATCGTCCCGGCTCAGCCTTCAAGACAATAACGGCGACCGCCGCACTTGTTTCGGGTATTGCCAACGAGAACACGGAGGTTTACTGCGGCGGTATCTACACATATTACGACGACTATCAGCCGGGTTGTATCATGGGCTTTGTCGGCGATGTTACGGTAAGAACCGCACTGAGATATTCGTGTAATATCTATTTCTATGATATGGCTCGTCAGATGGGCATTGATTATCTTGCAAAAGTGGCAGGATGGTTCGGTGTCGGTCAGGACCTCAACCTTGAAATAGGCGGGGCGACAGGCAATATGAGTACGCCCGAATACATTGAATCGCTCGGCGGAACATGGACGCCCGGCTCGACTATACAGGCAGGTATAGGACAGCTCGAAACGACCGTAACACCTCTTAATCTCGCTGTTATAGCACTTACACTCGCAAACGACGGTACACGCTATCAGCCGTATCTCGTTGACAGCGTCACAAGCTATGACGGCACAAAGACAATAAAGAAAACAGAGCCTACTGTAGCGTATAAAATAGATGCCGATAAGCATATATTTCAGGTAGTGCGTGAAGGTATGATAATGGTTGCGGACGATGTACAGTGGCCTATGGGCTCAGGTATAACACAGCTTGCGGATCTGCCCTACGGCGTAGCAATAAAAACAGGTACGCCTCAGGTAACCGAAGATACGTTCAACTCAACTATTCTCGGATATTATCCCGCAGAAGACCCACAGATATGTTTCGGTATCGTTCTTGAAAAGGGCGAGTTCTCCAGACTTATGGTTAGAAATATCATCGAGTCATATTTCTACAATAACTATAAGCCGGTTACAAACGAAAAGGGTGATATTATTCTTCCGTGGGGCGGTCAGAGTACCAACACTCCGGGAAGACCTGCAAGGGGAGAGGCTGATAAAAATAATTCAGATACCTCAAGCAGTACAACCAACTGACAATTATTATGCAGTATGCACAAAAAAGCGAGTGTAAAACATATTGATTTAACAAATTTTGATTTTTTTCACTTAAAAGTCTTTATTTATGCTCGCTTTTATGGTACAATGAGAACAATTAGAACAGTGATAAGCAAATAATGCGTATCAGCGCAAGGAGAGCGAATTTTATGTCACAGATTATAGCAGTAACCGCAGGTAAGGGCGGAACAGGTAAATCCACCACTTCGGCAAACGTTGCTCGTGGGTTAGCCGCATTAGGCAAAAGAACACTTCTCGTTGAGCTCGACTTCGGATTAAGATGTCTTGATATAATGCTCGGCATCAAGGATAAAGTAAAGCATGATATAGGTGAGTACCTTGAAGGAAAGATAGACATTCTTACTGCAACAACAAAGGTTGAAACAGTAGAGAACTTATATCTTGTCTGTGCTACGAGAAACCCGTTCATGGATATAAACCCCGAAAAGATTATGGGTGTTTGCGAAGAAATGCGTCAGCATTTCGATTACATAATCATCGACACGGCAGGTGTAGGAAGCTCGGTGTTCAGTGTTATCAAGGCGGCTGAACTGATACTTATGGTTACTACGCCCGATACAGTATGCGTCCGTGACGGTGCTATTCTTTCTGACTTCTTATATGTAAAGAACTGTACAAATCAAAGACTTATCATAAATAAGGTAAGCCAGAACTTCAAGGACGAAGAAATTCTCTACGACCTTGATGAAGTTATGGACTCTGTAGGTATACAGCTTCTTGGCGTTGTGCCTGAGGACAACAATATCAAGGTATGCGGAGCAAAGGGTATGCCTTTACCTCCGACTTGTCCCGGTGCTAAGGCTTACGCCGCTATCGCAAGGAGAATACTTGGAGAAGAAGTACCGCTTACTATAAATATCAACTGATAACATCAGGGACGGTACGAAAAGTTAAGAAAAAGAGGTATAATATGAATATTGCACTAATTGCTCATGATTCAAAGAAGGAATTGATGGTTCAGTTCTGTATAGCGTATTGCGGCGTACTGAGCCGACATAAGCTATGCGCTACCGCTACTACCGGCAAGCTCGTATCAGAGGCAACAGGGCTTCATATTCAGCGTTATCTCAGCGGATCTCAGGGGGGAGATCAGCAGATAGCCGCACGAATTTCATGTAATGAGATAGATGTGCTGATTTTTTTCAGAGATCCTTTAAATGCTAAAGCGTACGAGCCTAATGAAATGAATCTTTTGCGTCTTTGCGACGTTCATAATATTCCGCTTGCTACGAATATAGCTACAGCTGAAGCGCTTATTCACGCTCTTGAAAGAGGCGATCTTGACTGGCGTGAAATTGTCAGAGGATAAAGTAATTATGCAGGCGTACTTATGTACGCCTTTTTTATGCAGAAAAACGAAAGGAACAACAAAAAGATGGAGTTAGTAACTAAAAAACCCAGAGGAACAGAAGATAAACTGCCAAAGGAAATATATAAATGGCACACTGTTGAGAAAATTGCAAGAAATGTAGCAGAGGCATACGGCTGTAAGGAGATTCGTACACCTACGTTTGAACACACCGAGCTTTTCCAGCGAGGAGTAGGCGGCACTACCGACGTTGTACAGAAGGAAATGTACACCTTCAACGATAAGAAGGGGAGAAGCATAACGCTGAAGCCTGAGGGTACAGCCGGCGCTGTCCGTGCCGTTATCGAAAACGGACTTCTTAATGATGCGCTTCCGCTTAAAACATATTATTTCACACGTTGCTTCAGATATGAAGCTCCGCAGAGCGGTCGCCTTCGTGAATTCAACCAGGTCGGAATTGAATATTTCGGCACTGCTTCACCTGCGGCAGATGCTGAAGTTATCGCACTTGCAAATGACATTATCAAAAGTCTTGGCGTAAAGAACATAAGCCTTGAGATAAACAGCATAGGCTGTCCGAAGTGCCGTGCGGAATACCACAAGGCGCTGAAGGAATATTATTCTCAGTATAAGAATCAGCTTTGCGGCACCTGCCTTGAAAGACTTGACCGCAACCCTATGAGATTGCTCGACTGCAAGAGCGAGATTTGCAGCAGCTTCAAGAAGGACGCTCCCATGATACTCGATTATCTTTGCGATGATTGCAGAGAACACTTCGAAAATGTAAAGAAACGTCTTGATGTACTCGGAGTATCATATACCGTAAATCCTCTGATAGTGCGTGGACTTGACTACTACACAAATACCGTTTTCGAGTTTATCTCGAATGAGATCGGTTCGCAGGGCGCTGTATGCGCAGGCGGCAGATACAACGGACTTGTAGAAGAAATAGGCGGAAACAGCGTTCCCGGACTCGGATTCGCTATGGGTCTTGAGCGTATCATAATGGTAATGGAAAATCAGAAGCTGGAATTTGAGCCTGAAAAGAAGTGCGACCTTTATATAGCTTCATTTGACGATGAAACAAGCATATACGCAATGGAACTTGTTCAGAAGCTCCGTGAGGAAGGCTTCTGGGCTGAGTGTGATATTTCCGGCAGGAGCTTCAAGGCACAGATGAAGTACGCAAATAAAATCGGCGCTACTTACTGTATGGTAATAGGCGGCGATGAGATGAATACCAAATCCGCTAAGCTCAAGCGTATGTCTGACGGCACAGAAACACCCGTAACACTGGACGATAAATTCAGCGAGAAGCTGAACACTATGATACTTGAAATAGTGTAATGTTCATCTCAACTTGAAATTATGAACGATACTTGGAATCCGTGGCACGGTTGCAGGAAAATCAGCGACGGGTGTAAAAACTGTTACGTCTACAGACGTGACGCACAATACGATATAGACAGCACGGCAGTAGTGAAAAACAAAACGTTTTACGCTCCTGCCGAGCGTTATAAATACGGTAATTATAAAATGGTTCCGGACGGCAATATCATTTATACCTGTTTCACCTCCGACTTCTTTCTTGACGAGGCGGATAAATGGCGTGACGAGTGCTGGCAGATGATAAGACAGCGTCCTGAGGTAACATTTCTGATAATCACAAAGCGTATCCACAGATTTATGAAGTGTACCCCTGCCGATTGGGGCGAGGGATACCACAATGTTCATATCTGCTGTACTTGTGAAAATCAGAAAATGGCAGATTTTCGCCTGCCGATTTTTCTTAAAGCCCCGATAAAACACAAGTCGATCATATGCGAGCCTTTGCTCGAACATATTGATTTAAGCCCGTATCTCGATAAGTCGCAGATAACTGAGGTGGTTGTCGGCGGTGAATCCGGAAACGAAGCGAGAGAATGTAATTATGACTGGATTCTCAGCATCAGAGAGCAGTGCATAGTTGCAGGCGTTGACTTTCATTTTCGTCAGACGGGCGCAAGGTTTGTTAAAGACGGCAGGCTTTACAGGATAGAAAGAAAATTTCAGCACTCACAGGCATGCAAGGCAAATATTGATGTTGTTTTCAAAACTGTTTGACATTTTGTTATTGCGGTGTTATAATTAACTTGTGTTTTTATACACTACTAAAGACCGCTCTCGTATGGCGGCTTAACGGAGGAAAAACAATGATAAAAGTTACACTGAAAGACGGCAGCGTAAAGGAACTTGAAAGTGCTTGTTCCGTATTTGACGTTGCAAAGGAAATAAGCCCTCGTCTTGCAAAGGCGGCTTGTGTTGCAAAGATTGACGGCGAGATCAAGGATCTGCGTACTGTAATTGACAGCGACTGCACACTTGAAATACTTACATTTGACGATGAAGACGGTAAGAAAGCGTTCCGTCACACTGCATCTCACATTCTGGCACAGGCTGTCAAAAGACTTTACCCTGAGGTAAAGCTGGCGATAGGTCCTGCTATAGATAATGGATTCTATTACGATTTTGATAAAGATACTCCCTTTATGCCTGAAGATCTCGAGGCTATCGAAGCAGAGATGAAGAAGATAGTAAAGGAAGATTTAAAGCTCGAACAGTTTGAAATGGCTCCTGCAGATGCTATTAAGTATCTCAAGGAGATTGACGAGCCTTACAAGGTTGAGCTTTGCGAGGAACACGCAGGCAAGAACGAGCCTATATCCTTCTATAAGCAGGGCGAATTCACAGATTTATGTGCAGGTCCTCACCTTATGTCGACAGGCTATGTAAAGGCATTCAAGCTGACAAGCTGCACAGGCGCTTACTGGAGAGGCAGTGAAAAGAACAAGATGCTCTCCCGCATCTATGCCACAGCATTCCCCAAGGCATCAGAGCTTGAGGCATACCTCAATATGATTGAAGAAGCGAAAAAGCGTGACCACAGAAAGCTCGGCAAGGAACTTGAGCTGTTCACTATTATGGACGAGGGTCCCGGATTCCCGTTCTTCTTACCTAAGGGTATGACGCTCAAGAATACTCTTATTGATTACTGGCGTCAGATACACACCCGTGACGGCTATGTTGAGATTTCCACTCCTATAATGCTCAACCGTCAGCTTTGGGAAACATCGGGTCACTGGGATCATTACAAAGAGAATATGTATACTACTGTAATTGACGATACAGAGTTTGCCATAAAGCCTATGAACTGTCCGGGCGGAATACTTGTATATAAGTCAAAGCCCCGTTCATACAGAGATTTACCTATTAGAATGGGCGAACTCGGACTTGTTCACCGTCACGAAAAGTCAGGCGCACTTCACGGTCTTATGCGTGTAAGATGCTTCACACAGGACGATGCACATATCTTTATGACTCCCGATCAGATTACGGACGAGATAAAGGGCGTTGTAAGACTTATTGATGAGGTTTACAAGCTGTTCGGATTCAAGTATCACGTTGAGCTTTCAACACAGCCCGAAGACAGTATGGGCAGTCAGGAAGACTGGGATATGGCTACAGAGGGTCTGCGTAAGGCTCTTGACAGTCTTGGACTTCCTTACGTTGTAAACGAGGGCGACGGTGCATTCTACGGTCCTAAGATTGACTTCCATCTTGAAGACTCTCTCGGCAGAACGTGGCAGTGCGGTACTATCCAGCTTGACTTCCAGCTGCCTATGAGATTTGAACTTGAATACACAGGTGCGGACGGCGAAAAGCACAGACCTATTATGATTCACCGTGTTGTATTCGGCTCTATCGAAAGATTTATCGGTATCCTGACCGAACATTTTGCAGGTGCGTTCCCGATATGGCTTGCTCCCGTACAGGTTGAGCTTATGCCTATTGCCGACCGTCACAACGAGTTTACGTCAAAGGTTGCCGCAGATCTTAAGAAGCGTGGCATAAGAGTAGAGATTGACGACAGAAGCGAGAAGATAGGCTTCAAGATTCGTGAAGCACAGCTTCAGAAGATTCCTTATATGCTTGTTATAGGCGATAAGGAGGTTGAAACAGAAAACGTTTCTATCCGTTGCCGCAAGCGTGGCGATATCGGTACAATGTCGGTATCTGATTTCTGCGATATGGTAGAAAAAGAGATAAGAGAAAAGACTATTATTACCGATTGATAGCTTAAAGGAGGTCTTATTATGGATCTTACTTCTTACATTGCGAGTATGTCTGTCAGTATGGCACAGGCAAACGTAGCACAGAGCGTTTCCACAGCAATGCTGTCAAAGAGCATCGACAGCATCTAGCAAAGCGGAGCAGAGGTGGTTGATCTTATCAACAGCGCTGATATTCCGCCTGCCGGAGTAACAGGACACGTTCTGAATATCAAAGCATAATTTTTGAAAACTTATTGTTAAAACCACGCAGTGAAATATATCACCAACACAGCCGAAAACAGTTTCAGTACCGACAAGGTATTAATAATTTCGTGAGTGTATCGTTACAACTGCACTGACATTTACCCTTAAAAAACGCCGCTAACCTGAGATATATGTACTATCCTGCGGACGTGTAGCGTTAAGCGTCACTGTATCGACAGGATATACAATGTTCGGGTGGTTATTCGAGTTTAGCCAACACCCCGACGGGGTGGGGGTGTGAGTAAGGAAAGAGGGAGCCACGAGGGAGAGAACCTAAGAGATAGGGAGAGGGGCTGTCAAGTCCCTTGCCCTAGTCTCTTTGGTTCTTTCCCTCGTTAATATCGACAGGTGCATCTATTTGAATAGCGAACCCGAGAAGTGCTGTCCGACAAACAGAACTATCGGTAGTTTGCTATCGTAAGCAAAACTGAATGATATAATAGAAGTATATCAAACAATAACCTTTTTTTACAATCTGAACTGCCGATCTTTCGGCAGTTTTTCTTTTCTCCTCTTGACATGGAGTTAACTCCATGTGATAATATAGATAAACCGAAAGGACGTGATATATTATGACTATTTCAGAAGTCAGCAAAAAGTACGATATTTCAACCGACACGCTCCGCTACTATGAACGTATCGGCTTACTGCCCACTGTTCCGAGAACAAAGAGCGGTCTGCGTGACTATGACGAGAATTCCTGCAAATCCGTAGAGTTTATCAAGTGTATGCGTAACGCAGGACTTCCAATTGAGGCACTTATAGAATATATGACGCTTTTCAAAGAGGGCGACTCTACCGCAGAAGCCCGTATGGCGATACTCATCGAACAGCGTGAGGCTCTTATAAGTAGGATTGAAGAAATGCAGAGTACGCTTTCCCGCCTTGACAGAAAGATCGAAATGTACAAGGGTATGTGTTCGCCCGGTTGTTGCGGTAAAAAGTAAGATTATAAAAACAGCGCCCGTGTAAAGCCACACGGACGCTGTTTTTATATGCATTTTTAAATCTTCGTATCATCAAGCACTTCCTGTATCTCCTTTTCCGATACGGTGAGATACCCTTGAATAAATGAATTCAGTACGTTTCTGTACGCACCCACAGGATTGTCGAAAACCCTCTTTTCCATCTGTTCTGCGCTTTCCTTTGTCGGAGCGTAGATTTTAAGCTCCATAAGATCCGTTCCGCCCATCTCGTTTATAAACCGTATGCAAAGCTGATAGCCGCCTTGCTCGACCTTTACTATCTCAGTCTTGACGGTTTTTTCGAGCCGTGAATGTGAAGTGATTTTCTTTGCGTAGTATATCGTGTCCTCCCTTATCGAAAGGGGAATAGTGTAAGCAAGCTCTATAGCGAGATATTCGCTCTTCGCCGTTGGCAGACAGGTTTCGTCATTGCCGGCTTTTTCGCAGATTATAAGACCCTTATCTTCCATATCGAAAAGACAGCAGATAAGATCGAAATACATTACAAAATCGTGGTCGACCGTGCATCGCATAAGCTCGTCTTTTGTGATACTGCCGACCTTGTACAGAATATATGCCACAAGCACCTCAATGTCCTTGCGGTCATAGAGCGTGTATTTAGGGACCGGTATACTCATATTGCTCCTCCTTTCAGATATGAATGTCAGATAACATAAGATAAAATCGCAAGGTTTGCCGCCGACTCAATGCAGGGTACAGCCCTCGGAACGATGCAGGGGTCGTGCCTGCCCTTGATACCCAGCGTTTCTTCCGTCATAGTGGTATAATCAACTGTTTTCTGCGGACGGGCGATTGACGGGGTAGGCTTCATCGCAACACGGAATACTATAGGCATACCGCTTGTGATACCGCCTAAAATGCCTCCGTGGTTATTCGTCCTTGTCCTGATTTCTCCATTTTCAATGCAGAACTCGTCATTGTTGTTACTGCCGTACATATTTGCAACATCAAAGCCTGCGCCGAATTCAATGCCCTTGACAGCAGGCACGCCGAATACCGCCTGTGAAATCCTGTTTTCGATGCCGTCGAACATAGGCGAGCCTATGCCCGCAGGAAGTCCGACCGCCGCATATTCGATAATTCCGCCTACCGAATCGAGCTTTGCCGCCGCACCTGCTATAACATCTCTCATCTGCTGTTCAACGTTGGTGTTGATAAGCGGAAGATAGCGGCTTCTGACCTGCTTTAATTGCTCGGCATTCACGTTCACAGGGTTAAAGCGTTCATCGCCTGCGTCCATTATTGACAGGATATGCGCTCCTGTGGTTATCCCCTTGCTTTCGAGTATCTGCGATGCTATCGCTCCCGCAAAAACCAGCGGTGCGGTAATTCTTCCCGAAAAATGTCCGCCGCCACGCAGATCGTTACTGCCGTTATAACGCACATATCCCGTATAATCGGCGTGACCGGGTCGTGCAAGGTGGCTCACACTCTTATAATCAGCCGAATGCTGATCTGTATTCTGTATCACAGCGCAAAGGGGAGTGCCTGTAAGTACACCGTCCACCATTCCCGATACTACATTCGGAAAATCCTTCTCACTGCGCATTGTGCTTGTTCCGTCTTTCTTAGGCGCACGTCTTGCCATAAAGTCAAGCACAGCGTCAAAGTCGATTCTGATTCCACCGGGAAGCCCGTCTATCACAACACCGATAGCCTTTCCGTGCGATTCGCCGAATATTGAAACCGAAAGCTCTCCGAATTTAAACGCTGATGACATCTGCTATACCTCCGAGCGCCCTGAAATCGTCAAAAAATCCCGGATAGGATTTTTTTGTGCATTCTGCGCCTTTTATAATTACCTCGCCTGTTGATCTCGTAGCCGCAACAGCGCCTGCCATTGCTATCCTGTGATCGTTGTAATTGCGTACCGTACCGCCCTTGAACGCTTCAACAGGGAATATTTCAATGCTGTTTTCCGTAGAAATTGCTTTACCGCCTAAATCGTTTATAAGCTCTGTGGTGGCGGCAAGACGGTCGCATTCCTTGATGCGTAATCTCTCGCAGTTGATTATCCTGCACGGCTTTTTCCAAAAGCTCATCATCACCGCAATCGCAGGAACAAGGTCGGGAATATCCGATGCGTCTATTACCGACAGATCGCCGCCGTTTCTGAATTTTTCGGCAATGTCAACTATAGCCTTATCGCCCTGCACGCTGTTCAGGTTGAGATTTGTAAGCTCTATATCCGAGCCTGCACAGTTTGCCGCAAGAAAAAATGCACTCTGCGACATATCGGCTTCCACCGTGCAATTATGCGGCTGATACTTCTGACCGCCTTTTATAAAATAACCGTTCTCTGTTTTGCAAACCCCGACCCCGAACTGCTTCATGCAATCTATTGTAATATTGACATAAGGCTTCGACTCAAGACGGGTGGTAAGAATTATCTCGCTGTCCTTTGAAAGTACAGAGAGTGCGAACAGAAGCCCTGTTATAAACTGCGATGAAACACTTCCGTCAATATAATACCTTCCGCCGCTTAACTTGCCCTTGACCCTGTACGGCATCGAAAGCGTTTCGAACACAGCTCCGTTTTCCGTCATAGGCTTGATTAGCGGCGTTATAGGTCTTTCGGGGAGTTTTCCTCTGCCCGTAAATTCCGCTTCACAGCCGAAAGCCGAGAATATCGGTATCATAAATCTTAGCGTTGAGCCGCTTTCAAAGCAATCTACAGCGGCTTTTTTTGAGGGCTGAGTTATTCCCGTAATGTCATAACTGCCGTCTTTGCCGTTTATTTTTGTGCCGAGTGCCGTCAATGCGTTTATTGTTGCGTGCAGATCCATGCACTCAAGCAGGTTATCTATATGCGTTATACCGTCACAAAAAGCCGCACATATGAGCATTCTGTGAGAAATGCTCTTAGACGGCGGCACTATCAGCTTTCCGCTGAGCCTTGACGGTGTTATTTTTATATCCATTGTGTTCCACCCTTGGTATACGTTTATCTAATTAATAATACTATAAAACAGCACAAAAGTCAAGAAAATCACACCTCGGTAACACAAAACCCTCCCCGAAATCTCGGAGAGGGTAGTTGTCATTAAATTGTCTCGCATCCGATACGAGTAAATCTTAAAGCCCACATCCGATAAAATCCGATGTATAGGGCAGTGATTATCTCTTTGAGAACTGGGGAGCACGACGTGCAGCCTTTAAGCCGTACTTCTTTCTTTCCTTCATTCTGGGGTCACGAGTTAAGAAGCCTGCCTTCTTGAGTACGGGACGAAGCTCGTCGCTGTACTGAAGTAAAGCTCTTGAAAGGCCGTGGCGGATAGCGCCTGCCTGACCTGTAACACCGCCGCCTGCAACTGTGCAGACAATGTCAAACTTCTCTGTTGTTCCTGTAAGAGCGAGAGGCTGACGAACGATGAGCTTTAATGTCTCAAGACCGAAATAATCGTCGATGCCACGACCGTTTACAGTGATAACACCGCTGCCGGGATAAACACGTACTCTGGCAACTGAGTGCTTTCTTCTACCTGTTCCGTAGTAATAAGGCTTTGATTCGTACATTGTTATCCCTCCTTAATATTTGAATTCTTCGGGCTTCTGAGCGCCGTTCTTGTGCTCTGCACCTGCATAAAGACGCATTCTTGTTGCGGCCTTTCTGCCAAGTGTGTTGTTGGGGAGCATACCCTCAATTGCGAGCTGCATAGCCTTTTCGGGCTTCTCGCTCATGAGCTTGCTGTACTGTACTTCCTTAAGGCCGCCGATGTAGCCGGTGTGCCATCTGTAGTACTTGTTCTCGAGCTTGTTGCCTGTTAAAACTGCCTTTGCGCAGTTAATTATGATTACATGATCGCCACAGTCGCAGTGAGGTGCGTATGTGGGCTTGTGCTTACCACGGAGAATGTGAGCAGCCTTTGCAGCAACACGGCCGAGGGGCTTTCCTGCTGCATCGAGAATATACCACTTACGTTCAACTGTTTCAGCATTAGGCATAAATGTTGACATTCTGATTCTTCCTTTCAATTACTCTTGAGGTTTGACCTCTGTTTGATTATTTTCACAACGTTTAATATTATAGCCATCCGTCAGCCTTTTGTCAAACGATTTTTCGTGCAAAATCTAAATATATATCTATTTCTCTTTAAATCTCTTTAAATATCACTGTTTCTCTCTATTTCTCTCTTACGGTTTCATTTTATTTCTGCCTGTTGCAAATAAGTATGTTTTTCTTGATATTTTGCCGTTATGCTTTTGTTTTTGCCGTAAGACTCTTTTACCGTTTCATTATCTGCTGTAAGCCGTAAAAGCCGGATAAAGCGCTATAAAAACACATTTTCGGTAATATGTAATCTCATTTATCCCGATTCATCTTGCAATAAAAGCTGTTTTGTGCTATTCTGAATGTTAGAATAGTAAAAGGAGCAACGCTTATGACGCAATATCACAATATCCCGCCCGTGTACGATAAAAACAGCCGTATACTTATATTAGGCTCGTTTCCGTCTGTGAAGTCACGGGAGGCACAGTTTTTCTACGGACACCCTCAGAACCGTTTCTGGAAGGTGATGTCGGCGGTTCTTAGTTGCGACCTGCCTGTAACGGTACAGCAGAAGAAGCTGATGCTGTTAAGTCATAATATCGCCGTATGGGATGTTATCGGTTCGTGTGAAATAACAGGCTCATCCGATGCCACCATAAGCTCGGTAGTCCCTAACGATATAGCCGGACTTGTAGCCGAAACTTCCGTTACAAGAATTTTTGCAAACGGCGCGACCTCCTATAATATGTATAAGCGATATTGCCGCGACAATGTCGGAATAGAAGCGGTAAAGCTGCCGTCAACCAGCCCCGCAAACGCAGCTTTCTCGCTTGAACGGCTCATATCCGAATGGAAATCTCAGATTCTGTCGCAGTAGCTTATGGTAATATTACGCTCCTTTGCGTTCTTTATCAGATGGTCAAGCCTTATAAGTATCGCCTTTTCTTCATAGACGATTGCCTCGATTTTTTCGGGGTCTGTTTCCATATCGAAAAGCTGACGTGTCTTTTCAAGCCTGCTTTGAAGATACTCCAGCCGTGAACGCATTTCTTCGGCTTCGCTGAAAGTATGCTCCTTGCTTTCCGCTTTAAATAATCTGCAAAAATTCAAGCACATAAAATGCCCGTCCTTTCAAAGAGTTTTTACATTCTATGAAAGTGACGGGCTTAAAATTACCGACAGAGCCTTTCTATTGCTTTTGCGAAAATTACCGTGTTGTCGAGAAGCTCCCCGACAGGCACGAATTCGTCCGCACCGTGTATCCTGTAATCCGTGTCGGGATGTTCAACGCCGAAGGCGACACCGCCCTCGATACCGTGTACATAAGTTCCTCCGCCGATAGCTATACATTCGCCTTTTTTGCCGGTATGCTCTTCGTATACATCAAGAAGCGTCTTTACAAGAAAGCTGTCGGGAGAGGCATAATGAGCGTTTGTGCCTGTAAACTCCGCTATTGAAATACCCGTGCCGTCTACGGCATTTTCCAGCTTGCTTTTCAGCTGAGATAACGTCATACTCATCGGAAATCTTATGTCGGTATTAAAGTCAAGTCTGCCGTTTTCAGCGTTTATAAGGCTTAAAACGCAGGTAAGCGCACCCGATTTATCCTCGCAGGCTATCCCTAATGAAGAACCGTCTGTTTCTCCGTATGGATAACGTTTCAGAATATCACCGAGCAGTTTTTTTGTTTCGTTCTTTATATCAAGCGTCACAAGCATTTCGAGCATTGCCGTTATTGCATTTTTCGCCTTTTGCGGAGTTGATGCGTGAGCAGATTCGCCCTTGCAGATAACTTTTATACCGCTCTCTGTCTGTTCTGCGGTAAAGCAACAGTTGTTCTTATTATTGACAATACATGAACAAACAGCTTCCTCGTGCTTTGAAGCGAGAACTGCGTAACACTCGGCTGGAACGGCGTTTATCACCTGTCCGCCGCTGATTTCCAAAATGTCGTCATTGCTCATTTGTGCCGTGTATTGTGTCCTTGTCATACCTTTTTCGCAGTTTATAAGCGGATAGGAAGCGTCGGGAGTAAACACCATCGAAGGCATCTCGTCATTTCTGAGATAATATTCAATATCGGCAGAGCCGTTTTCCTCGTTTGTACCGAATATCAGCCGTACACCCTTTGACAGCTTTACCCCAAGCTCTTTTATGCTGTACAGAGCGTAAAGTGCGGATACCGCAGGTCCTTTATCGTCGGTAACACCTCTGCCGTAGAGAATACCGTCCTTTTCGGTGACCTTAAACGGATTATATGTCCAGCCTTTACCGGCGGGAACAACGTCAAGGTGGCACAGCACCGCAAGAGAAGGCTTGCTTTCGCCGTCGGGAAGATAGTCGGCCGTTGCGTAATAATTTTCACGGTTATTTACCGTAAAGCCCATTTCTTCGGCTTTGTCAAGTATTATTCTGAGTGCTTTTGCAGGCTCTTTTCCGAAGGGAAAATTTTCTTCCGCTTTTCCTTCTATGCTAGGCACTTCTACAAGCATTGATAGCAGAGAAATAATATCTTCTTTGTTTTTCTCCGCAAAATTTCTGTATTTATTGTTATCCATTCCGACACTTCCTTTTGTTTTTGTATCATTATTATACTACTCCGAGCCGAAAAGGTCAATTAATTCATTTGACATTTTTTGTGAAGTATGGTATACTAAATAAAATATCTATATGCTTCAGGGAGGATACCCTATGAGTGCAAAAACCCCTATCGGCAGTAATTTAAAGCTGTTCAGAGCAAAGAAAAAACTTCTTAAGGATTTCATAACCAATGACCCTTATCTTTCGGGAGAACTGGGCAATTATAAACACGGCACGCTTTTCAGACACGACATTGTATTTATCAGCATAACAGACGGGAGCCATACCGCCGATTTGTTCACCGGAGAAGGCGAGGACTTTTTGTCGGCATTCGCCTCGGCTATGAACAGTGCCGAAAAGTACGTTTCGGATAATGATATTGTTCCGCTGTGGGTAAAGGTTGACTGTGTAAACAGCTGTAAGATCTGTACCCGTGCGGAATTTGAGGAAGAAATACGCTCAAGCCGAGAATTTTTCTTCAAAAAAGGCGTCAGCTTCGATACAGGCTTTGAAACCGCACTTCTTGAAGCACAGCTCAATTGCTGCGGACTTATAAACTATAAGAACGGCACTCTTGACGATAATAAAATCAGGGATTTCCTCAGCAGCCGCACCACCCTTGAATCAATCCCCGACAACGTGTTATCGTTTACAACCGTCGGATATATCTGTGATGAAAACAAAAAGCTGTACAAGCTATATCCCGATGAGGAAAACTACGGCAGAAGAATTGTGCCGGAGCTGACAAAAGACGATATTAAGCAGGTCATAGAAACGTCATCTGTATATCTTGCAAATGCCGTCAAAGATAACGGACAGTTTGATTACGGCGTAAATCCCGTGAACGATTTCCATTTCGTTACATATAACATACTGCGTCATTCCGGTACTATCTGGAGTCTTATAATGCAGTACGATACCACAAAGGACGAGAAGCTCGTGCCGAAGATTGAAAGCACGATAGACTTCCTTATGCAGAGCATAGAATATTCCGACAGCGACCACGCCTATCTTGTAGAGCGTAAGTCGGATGAAATAAAGCTCGGCGGTAACGCTATCGCTATAGTGACCTTGTCCACCTATGCCGCCGTATTTGACAGCGACAGGTATGATGAGCTGATAGCCGCTCTTGCAAACTCTGTTCTTGATATGCAGGAAGAGGACGGAAGCTATTATCACGTTTTATCCTTCCCCGATTTTCAGCGCAAGGAACGTGACAGAATCGTGTACTATGACGGCGAGGCGACATTTGCACTTGCAAGAGCGTACAGTATCACAAAAGACAACCGTTATCTTGAAGCCGCAGAAAAAGCGCTCGATTATTTCATCAAGAATGATTATACACGTTTTTGCGACCACTGGATAGCGTATGCGGTAAACGAGGTCACTATCCACGACCCGAAGGAACGCTATCTGAACTTCGGCCTTAAGAATGCAAACGATAATCTGAACAAGATTTTCAATCAGGATACGACCTTCCATACATTCCTTGAACTTCTTATGGCGGCTTTCAGCCTTTATGAGAGGATAAAAGAGAAGAATATATATGTGTCATATATGCAGAGATTCAACTTTGAAGCATTTATCAGGACGATTTACCGACGTGCGCATTATATGCTTGGCGGCTATCTCTATCCCGAGATAGCAATGTATATGAAGGTGCCGGAATCGGTAGCATACACTTTCTGCGTGCGTCATGACAGCTACAGAATAAGAATAGACGATGTTCAGCATTATATCGGCGGTTATTATAATTTCTACAGAAATTTTGACAAGCTGAACGAATATTACAAGCAAATCACAGACAAGCCGAAAACACGGCAGAGCAAAACGCCCGTAGACAGCGAGAGAGCCTCGTTTGTCAACTGGATACTCAGCAATATCTGATTTTGAGAGGATAGCTTATGAACTTCATGCAACTTCGTGAAAGACAGCCGAAATTCCCCGTTACCGTAAAGACGGGAGAGGGAGTAGTAGAGCTTATCTGGAATAAAATTGAATATGCTGACGGATACCGTGTGTTTGCGTCGCCTGTCGGCAAGAATCATTTTGTCGGTGTAATTAACGTAAAAGGCACTACTGCCGTGATGAAAAAACGTGCAAACGGCGTTCCTATGCAGTATAAGGTCAAGGCATTCAGAATTGCGGACGGTCCGGATAATTTTTTCGGAGAGTCCGAAATCGTCATAGCGTGTCCGCTTGAAACTCCACGCAGACTAACCGCAATAGTCGGAAGCGACGGTATATGCACATTGTCCTGGAGATACAACTCGCAGTGTGACGGATTCAAGATCTATGCCGATTCGAATGAAAGCGGAAAATATTCTTTTGTGTGCTACAGCGGAAAGAATTCCTGCAGGCTTGACAGCTTTACAAAAAGCGGTAAGGTTTCATTTGTTGTACGCAGTTTTATAATGACAGGGCATATGGAAAAGCTGGGCGTTTCTTCTGCTCCCGCCGAAGCCGTTCTTCCCAAATCCAAAGGCACTAAGGCGGTGCAGTTTGACCATTCGATGATAAGAAAAACGGCAGGCGATTATAATGCAAGGCGCTTTGCCGGCAAGGACGGAAGGCTTTGCAACGATCACCATAAATGCACCGTGATGATAGGCGGCGATATTACCGTTTCGGCTGAAATGCAGAAAAATGCGGCAAAGGGAATGCCCGTTTTTGACGAGGCTTTTTCATCGCTCGGCGGAATATTCGGTTCGTTTGATTTTTCCGTTGCGATGCTTGATACGGATATTAACGATAAAAAGGCGTATACATTCGAAGACAGCCGTGTCATCAATTGCCCGTCAACGATTGCCGACGCTGTATGCAAGAGCGGAATAGACGCACTTGCTGTCAATGCAGGACTTCTGCAGAGAGCACCGCAGTCGCTCGAAAAGTATCCCCTTACGGTTATAACCGAGAACGACTGCACACAGGGCGGAGAAAAGTTCAGCATAGTAAATATCAACAATATAAATGTCGGATTCATTTCTGCGACAGTGAACAAGGATATATCGCAGTATGTGTCACAGCTCAGAAAAGCGGGGGCAGAGTACATATTCTTCTTCTGCTCGTGGAATGAACGTCATACGCCTGCGGTAAAGCCTAAGTGGAGAAATCAGGCGGTAAAGGCTGCGGAGAGCGGAGCGGATATAATTATCGGCAACGGACTTAACGCCATTGCCGAATATGATGTTATAGAGTGCGCAGACGGAAGACGTGTTCCTGTGGCTTATTCGCTCGGCTCGCTTATTCCCGCTGACCCTGCGACACGCTTTGAGAAGATAGGAGCGTTACTTTGCGTAAGGCTCAAGCGTGATACCGCAACAGGTAAGGTGAATACCGACCTTTGCGGATACATTCCTTATGCGTTCAAGGATTACGGCACGGAACACAGAGCGGTGCTTTTGTCCGATGATAATGCACGTTATTTCGGGCTGTCGGTATACGATACGCTAAAAAAGCAGGTGGCAACGGCACTCGGCAGTAAAATAGAGCTTGCAAGATATGCAGAGAAGCCCGAACAGCCATCGTTTGCGCTTCTCGGCTCGGCACTGATTTCTGAGCTTTTCAAGGACGACAACGATGTTGAAACCGACCGTTCGCATCTGTTCATATCTCAGCTTACTATGAACGGAGCGCACTGCGATGTTGACGAGAAATACTTCCGTGACGGTGTTGTGCCTCTTTACTACAACCTTTCCAAAGGTTATGACGAATACCTTGCAGAAAACAAGGCGGATGCGCTTATAACAGACCTTTATTACGCTGTTTCCACGCCTGTTTACAGGCTCGGAGATTCGCTTTATTCGGGCGGAAAAGCGTTTATACAATCACGTTTCTACGAGGAAAACAAAAGTCGGCTGAAACGGCTCGATATAAAGGATGAAGCGGTGTGGAAGCCTCTGCTTGACAAGTTCATTGATTCGGTTACCGCTGTATATGAAAGGGAGAAGATTATACTTGTACGCATAACGGATCCCAAGCTGTACTATGTCAACGGACGATATGTACGCTCGACCGACCGCTCATGCAACTTCAGACTGCTTCTTGATATGGAGAACTATTTTATAAGACGTGTTTCCCCGAAGGTCATTGACATATCACGGTTCTATCCAGGCGTGATAAACAAAAGGGGAAGAAGCTATGCAGTATGCCGTGACGAGCATTTCCGCAATAACATTTCGCTGATTGCCAAAAGTATATGCTCCGGCAAGAAGGCAAACTATGTCAACTCACTTGCCTACGACCCTGAAATATGGCTTACGGGAGTGGCTGAACACTTTGATATAATAAAGGCAGGCAAGGCGGACAGCTTCTTCTTCGGCACAAGCAATGCCGTAGACTACTTTATAAGCAGGCTGAGCCGTGACTTTATCTGTGCGGAATTCAAGGACATTCTCAGGCTGAAAACCAGTGAGCTTGTCACGTTCAATGAGATAAGGGCTTGCTATGATTTCGGAAGAAACGCAGTGCTGAAGCGGGTTTATAACGGCATCTGCGCTATACGCAAGGGCGATATTGCGAATGCGGATATTGATGAGATCATAAGGCTCGGATTATATGCACAAAGCGATCTTGCCAAGGCACTGGAATCATTTTACAATAAAAACGGGATTATCAGAAACTGTGTGCTTTCGACTAAGGATCTTAGCTTCTATCTTAAGTGCGCAAGGCTGTGGATGGCAGGCACAGACAAGGATGCGGTGGCACAGCTTGCCCGTAAATATTACGAAAAACACAGACCTGTGATTCTTGATGTTTTTGGCAGGGCGGACGGCGGCGACATTTCGGAGCTTGCGGACGGTACGGTAAAGGGCAGTGTGATAAGCGGTTATTCGGCTCTGACGGTGTGTTCGGAGAAACCTGCGGATATTGATCTGAGCTATATTGACGACAAGTCGGCTGTTTTTACCGAGCTTACACGCTCATACTTTGCAAATTCGCACGGCGACTGGCTTTTAGTCGATTTTTCGGATATTGTGAAGCCGATTTACAGGCATAGGTCGGCGTATGTCGCATCAATTGATGAATTATGCTGTTCTATGGCTTACAGAGCCTTTATGACGGACGATGAGGTTTTCGAGCCGTTCAAGGAAAATGATGACAGCAAATTTATTGAAAAAGCGATTTCCGATTTTGCAAGAACCGTAAAAGCAAAATACGGGAAAAATATAATATTAAGGAAAACATATCTTCCACTGAACAGATTGGATATTACAGGAAGAATCCGTCCTTTTGACGATACGGAATTTATATCCGAGAAAGAGAATCTGATAAGCAGAGCAGAGGAGATATTTGTAAAATGCACAGATTGCTATACAGTTGACTATGAAAGCCGGTATCTGCCTGTGTGTGCCGATAAAAATGCCGATATTTCCGAGCGTATGCTTGAAAGCGACTTCTATAAGGAGGCGGCAGCTGCCGTTGACCGCATAATTTCGGGAACAAGCAAAAAGACGGTAAACAATGTGGATATAGTCGGTTATCTTGAGCGGTGCGAGCGTATCAGAAAGGATAACCCCGATATGTCTGCCGAGCTTTCCCGTGAGATATTCGGCGGTGCGTCGGAGATATTCATGACAGAATAAATTTTCCGTATTTTAAAAGCCCTTTGAGAAAAACTCGGAGGGCTTTTGGTTTTTGTCGGGCTGTATTATTATGGGACGAGAGTTTCAGGTACAATACATATTATTAAAGCGGTCACAGCAAAATGCTGTGACCGCTTATCTGCTTTATATTGCTTTGTGTAATTCCGCCGGTAACGGAGGTTGAACCTAGATTAATCAATCAGAACGGCGAATTTGAAGCGGCTCATTGCAGCCCAAATAGCATTATTTGAATATTCTGCATTCTACTCCTCTCAAATTCAATCCCCATCATAGTTGGCTCGGCTTGATTGATCAACAGAACAGCGCCCTTTTTCGAGGGAGGTAAGTGCGTGGTGCAGGGCGAAGGGATAGTGCGGTTTTGGGAAGGGTGGTGCGGGGGGTGTGACAATCCCTCAGTCTTGCGACAGATAAGGCTGAGAGGATATTAAATATACTTGAATCGCAGAGCAAGACAATTTATGATAGAAGTAGCTTTGTCGTAATCCAGCTCACTTTACTCAAGGGAGCCGAGAATGTGGTGCAGGGCAAAGGGATAGTACGGTTTTGGAAAGGGTTATGCGGGGAGAGGGGTTGTTGTGCAATCCCTCCGTCTTGACGGCAAAAAGTTTGCAACATAAAAATGGTTGGCATATCGCAAGCAGAAAGCAATAATATCAAGGCTTGTGCCTTGCCGTCAATCCACCTCCCTTTAACAAGGGAGGCAAGTGTGATGGTGCAAAGCAAGGAATGGTGCGGTTTTGGGAAGGTTGTGAGGATGGCGGATTTTTGTGTATGTTGAGTTTGTAGGGGAGGGGCTTGCCCCTCCCGTTGAATCGATGTTTGTGATTTTCTGAGTGTTTTAAATCTGTCAAGTATCAAGGGTAAAATGCAATTCCTTTTTGCATTGGATTTCTTTTGAATTGTTTATTATAATTACAATGATGTTTCGGGAGGGGCAAGCTGTATAGTGTGATAACATAGTTTACAGAATGTGCAAGGACATAGTTTACATATTTATGATAAAATAGAGGCATAAAATTCGAAAGGAGTCAAAGTTTATGCCTTGGGAAGAGAAAGTAATAGTAACTATGAGAGAAGAATTTGTAAAAAGAGTGTTGTCACACGAAAAAAGCAAAGCCGAATTGTGACGGGAATATGGAATAAGCCGACCCACCGGTGACAAATGGATTGAACGTTACCTGAACGGTCAACCGCTATGTGATCAAAGTAGAGCACCGCATATTGTTGGTAACAAGACAAATGATGAAGTTGAGAAATTCATTGTAGAATACAGGAAAAAGTATCCTGCGATAGGTGCAACTAAAATACACCGTATGCTCCGTGATGAGGGAATAACAGATATTCCTTGTCCAAGAACCATCAATGATATTTTTAAACGCAATGGGTTGATAACAAAGGAAGCAAGTCAGATTGCAACGCCTTATGTCAGATTTGAAAAAAGTGAACCCAATGAAATGTGGCAGGCTGATTTTAAAGGACATTTTGCTATGAGAAACGGAGTAAGATGTCATCCGCTTGATATCATTGATGATTGCTCAAGATTCAGCCTTTGCTGTGCACCGCTCGCCGGGGAAACATACATAGAGGTAAGGCAGCAAATGGAGCATATTTTTTTGAAATACGGTATGCCGTTTTCATTTCTTTGTGATAACGGCACACCATGGGGAACATCTCAGTCTACGGGATTTTCAAGATTTGAAGTTTGGTTTATGGAGCTGGGAATATTGACTTTACACGGGCGCATATTCCATCCGCAGACACAGGGCAAGGAAGAACGGTTCAACGGCTCATTAACCAGAGAATTTTTAAAGTATGAAAGCTTTGAAGATTTTGAAGACGCAAAAATAAAGCTTGACAAATACCGTGATTTCTACAACACAAAACGTCCGCATTACGCATTAAATCTTGACACACCGGCAAAACATTACCATCCGAGCGAACGGGCATACACGCCCGACATATCAGAATGGGAATACAGCGATGAATATAAATTGAGAAAGGTAAAAGAGAGCGGATATGTCACCATAAGAAATCAAGGTTATTATTTAAGCGAGGCGTTTAGCGGAAAAACTATTGCTGTAAAAGAATCCAATAAAGGACAGCATCTCATAAATCTATATTTCAGGCAATTCAGAATAGGACAGATAGATATAGAAAAGAGAGTGTTTACCTTTAAAAAAGCTTATCTAATCGAAAACGACCCACGTTTCGCCGAGGCGAAACATAAAAAATGAACTTTCCATTCGGGCTTCGCCCTCATTTCAAGTTCATTTTTATGTTCGTTTGTTATTGATAACATGTAAACCATGTGCTTGCACAAAGTGTAAACCATGTTACTCTTGACACAAGCCCCTCCCCTACAAAAAGCGATGGTGATAGTGCGTATGCGAAACAAACAGAGCGTTTATTAAAAGGCAAGGGTGGTGGTGCAGGGCAAAGAAATAGTGCGGTTTTGGAAGAGTGGTGCGGAGAGATGACAGCTAAATTATAATAATACAAAAAAGCGGTCACAGCATTTCGCTGTGACCGCTTATCTGCTTTATTGCTTTGTGTGATTCCGCCGGTAGCGGAGGTTGAGTCTAGATTAATCCATCAGAACGGCGAATTTGAAGCGGCTCACAGCCGCTCGCCGCTTAGTCGCCGAAGGATACGCCGATGCTTTTTCCTGTGATGACAAGCTCATCATTTTCGGGAACGAACTTTGTCTTCATCGTTACATCGGACAGCTTGTTTTCGGAAATCTTACTGCCGATTTTTGCGACCGTGTAGCCGTATTTTTCCTGCTTTATAAGCATTGCGGCTCTTGCACCGAACTTTGTTGCAAGCACTCTGTCATAAGCGGAGGGCGAACCGCCTCTTAATATATGACCGGGAACAACTGTTCTTGACTCAAAGCCTGTTGCGGCTTCAATCTGCTTTGCTATGCGGTTTGTAACTGTTGTTTCACCCGCTTCGGCACGCTTTTTCGCACGTTCCTTTTTCTTCATAGCGGCTTCCGCAATATCCATTGCGCCCTCTGCGACCGCAATTATCGAGAATGTCTTTCCGGACTGTGCACGTTTTTCGCAAGCGTCGATGACCTTATCAATATCATAAGGGATCTCAGGGATAAGAATAATATCCGCACCGCCTGCAATACCCGAATAAAGCGTCAGCCAGCCTGCCTTGTTGCCCATTATCTCAATTACCATAATACGTCTGTGGGAAGTAGCAGTCGTGTGGATTCTGTCAACGACCTCAGTCGCTATATCTACTGCGGTATGGAAGCCGAATGTAACATCTGTTCCCCATATATCGTTATCTATTGTCTTGGGAAGTCCGATTATATTCAGACCCTCTTCGGAAAGAAGATTTGCGGTCTTATGAGTTCCGTTGCCGCCGAGCGTCAGTATGCAGTCGAGCTTCTGCTGTTTATAGGTGGCTTTCATTTCAGCGACCTTGTCTATGTTGTCAGCTTCGATAACCTGCATCATCTTATACGGTGTACGCTTTGTGCCGAGTATCGTTCCGCCCTGAGTGAGTATGCCGGAAAAATCCTCCGGTTTCATTATACGGCAGTTATTATGGATCAGACCGTGGAAACCGTTGGATATGCCGACTATCTCAACATTGTCCTCGCCGAACATGGAGTAACAGGCTTTTGCCGCACCTCTTATAGTAGCATTAAGTCCGGGGCAGTCGCCTCCGCTCGTCAGTATACCTATTCTGCGCTTTGCCATTTGTACATCCAGCCTTTCCTGAAAGATTTGTTGTTTTCTGCTAATTAAATTATAGCATACATACTCCAAAAGTCAAGAAAATATTATAGCTCGGATTATGCAGATTATACAATTTCTGTGCGTTATACGCCTGTATATATGCCTGCGAACAGCGGCAGCATCGTTTCGTTGTCGAGTATCATATACATAAACGGGCGGTTCAGGATCACCTGCTTATCACCGTCCGGAGCGGCGGACATAACCACGCCTGTTGCGGCGACAGCCCTTGTACCTTCTTCGGTAACGGATATCTTCGTTTTGTGTAGTACATCACTGATGAGAAGTTTATCACCCGAAATACCCGAAAAATCAGCGCTGTCGGAAAAGGCTGTAGGCATACCGAGAGCTTTCAATGCTTCACTGAGTTCGGCGCTGTATTCATACTCAAACTTCGGCATTTTAGCGACAACATTAGTGCTTTCGGCATTCTGCAACATTTTGAAAAGCTTATCTCCGTTGAGTGAACCGACAAAATCAGATATAGAAACATTGCTGTCGGGGAGAATTGCGGCGAAACCGTATTTACCGCCCTTATACTTCTTGATAAAACCTGTGCAGTTATCGCCGTTTATGTATTTGCTTTCTTCGGAAATCAGCATTGTGACTGACTGCTCGTTGCCGTTAGCGTCTGTGAACGTTCCGTCTTCAACAAAGTTGTCAAAGTAGTAAGTTTCCCATACGGCATTGAAAGCTGTTGCGTTGATAAGTGCAATATTTGAAAGCGCATCGCCGTTGTCAAGAAGCTTGTCGATCATACCGTCTGTATGTTCACTTACCCAGTTGTTAATATCGTTCACAATTTCATCGTTGTATGCACGCTTATATATTTCAGCGTGGTAAAAGTCGGCGTTGGTCTGTAAAAACTCATTGTTCACATTGAAATTGTTGTCTTTGATAAACCATATCGAATTTGCGTTTTTCAGCTTGAAGTTCTCGCCTGATGTAAGCGAGCCGCTGAATGATGAAAGATATTTGTTCAGTTCGTCAAGGGGCATTCCGCTCCCGAGTACCTTTTCCATTTCATCTTTGGTCTGACCGTTTGCACCGTTTGCTGTCATTGCGAGTGCGGATGATACCGACAGGGGAGAGATAAGAGTGTTTGATTTGCCGTCAAAGCATTTCTTAAGCAGTTCGACAGAGAAATTGTCGTATGCGCTCTTAAAAGCATCGTCGGGTTTTACGGTTTCGTGGCTTGCGGCTTTGATGCCTGTCATAAGATCCGTTGTTTCGAGGGATTTTTCCGACTGACAAGCCGAGAGGGTGAGTGCCGATAATGTCAGTGCGGTTGTGATGATTGCTGATAAAATTCTTCTTTTCATACTGTTCTCCTTTCGCAAAGGCGATTTAATGCTTTCTGTTTATAATACACCGCAGAGATGTCGATTGTCCACAGACGGACATCAATTTCTGATTTTATTATAATAGCACATTTTGGTAAAGTCAATGGAAGTTGCAGAATTGTAACTGTTTTGGCAGTATATTGCAATATTTATCGTCTTTTGACCGATGAAATCCCGAAGATTCGAAAGCACGGAAACTGCGGCTGAACGGTCAGCACTTTTAACGTGATATTTCGGTTTTCTCTATTGACAAACTGCGTTGTGATGGATTATAATTATGTAAGGAGCGTGTAAGATTTTGCACGGTAAAATTCTATGAAGTTTTTTTAAAATAAGGAGAAAAGATATGGCATACATACTCGGTGTCGATATAGGTACGTCCGGTACAAAAACAGTGCTTTTCAGCGAGGACGGCACACCTGTTGCATCGGCGCTTTACGATTATCCTCTTTACACTCCCTGCAACGGCTATGCCGAGCAGGATCCTGCGGACTGGTGGAACGCCTGCGTTAACAGTATCCGTGACGTAGTTGCAAAGAGCGGAGTTCCCGCAGACGAGATAAAGGGCGTAGGTCTTTCGGGACAGATGCACGGACTTGTAATGTTGGACAAGGATAACAAGGTAATAAGAAACAGCATTATCTGGTGCGATCAGCGTACAGGTAAGGAAGTTGTCGAGATCACCGAAAAGGTAGGTCACGACAGACTTATCGCTATCACCGCAAACCCTGCTATAACAGGCTTTACAGCCGCAAAGATAATGTGGGTAAAGAATAACGAGCCTGAAAATTATGAAAAGTGCCGCCATATTCTTCTCCCCAAGGACTATATAAGATTTATGCTCACGGGCGAGTTCGCTACAGAGGTTTCAGACGCATCGGGTATGCAGCTGCTTGATATTCCCGGCAGATGCTGGTCTGACGAGGTGCTGACAAAGCTCGGCATCGACAAGTCGCTTCTTGCCAAGGTTTATGAAAGCCCTGAGATAACAGGTACCGTTACAAAGGCTGTAGCGCAGGCTACAGGTCTTAAGGAGGGTACGCCCGTAGTCGGCGGTGCAGGCGATAATGCGGCTGCCGCTGTCGGAACAGGCGTAGTAGAGGACGGTAAGGCTTTCACAACAATCGGTTCAAGCGGCGTTGTGTTTGCCCATACTTCTGATATATCTATCGACCCCAAGGGCAGAGTACATACATTCTGCTGTGCTGTGCCGGGATGCTGGCACGTTATGGGCGTTACTCAGTCCGCAGGTCTGTCGCTCAAGTGGTTCAGGGATAATTTTGCGTGGAGCGAGATGGAAACAGCCGCTTCTATGGGCGTTGACCCGTACTACCTTATGGATAAGGAAGCCGGCAGTGTGCCGATAGGTGCAAACAGGCTGCTCTATATGCCTTATCTCAACGGCGAGAGAACACCTCACCTTGACCCCAACGTAAGAGGCGCATTTGTAGGTCTTTCCACAATGCACAAGAAGAAGGATATGCTCAGAGCCGTTATGGAAGGCGTTTCCTATTCACTGCGTGACTGTGTTGAGGTTATGCGTGAGATGAATATAAGCATTGATGATATGATGGCTTGCGGCGGCGGCGGAACATCACCGCTGTGGCGGCAGATGCTCGCAGATCTTTATGCCTGCAACGTAAAGACTACAGCAAACAAGGAAGGCCCCGCACTCGGCGTTGCACTTCTTGCGGCAGTAGGCGCAGGTATATACAGCTCTGTTCCCGAGGCGTGCAAGGCGGTAATCAAGCCCGAAAAGATACAGGAGCCTATAGCTGAAAACAGTGCCAAGTACGAAAAGGTATATGCGCTTTACAAGAAGCTGTATCCCGCTATGAAGGCAAACTTCGACGAGCTGGCTTCACTTGATGTATAATTTGCAATATTGTCAGTTACGGAATACGGCTTTTGTGTGTTGCCGTAATCCGTAGGAATATTATGTTAAGTCCGGTTAACCGGAAAGGAGTACCTATGAAACTTTTTATCGACACAGCCAACGTTGATGACATCAGACGTGCCAATGATATGGGCATTATCTGCGGTGTTACCACAAACCCCTCTCTTATCGCTAAAGAGGGAAGAGATTTCAAGCAGGTAGTAAAGGAAATCACAGAAATCGTAGACGGTCCTGTTTCAGCCGAAGTAATTTCGCTTGAAGCAGACAAGATGGTTGAGGAGGCTCTGCCCCTTGCCGCTATACATAAGAATATCGTTATAAAGCTCCCTATGTGCGAGGAGGGTCTTAAGGCCTGCAAGCAGCTTACAGCAAAGGGCATAAAGACAAACGTTACTCTTGTATTCTCAGCCGCTCAGGCACTTCTTGCCGCAAGAGCAGGAGCTACATTTGTCAGCCCGTTCCTCGGCAGACTTGACGATATAGGCATGGAAGGCATGAACCTTATCGAAGAGATCGTTGACATATTCAATGCACAGGGCATTGAAACAGAGATCATCGCCGCATCTATCCGTAACCCGATGCACGTTACACAGGCGGCAAGACTCGGATGTGATATTGCAACCGTTCCTATGAACGTACTTCTCCAGATGCTTAAGCACCCCCTTACCGACAACGGTATCGACAGGTTCCTTAAGGACTGGGAAGGCTTCACTTCCAAGCAGAAGTAATTAAAGCCGCTCAAAAAGCGTGCTTAAAATAACCGAAAGGAAAAATGAAATGTACAGTAATTTAGTTGACACGATCGGCTTTCTCAAGGGAATAGATCCCGATGTTGCTGACGCAATGGACAAGGAGCTTGCCCGTCAGAAAAGAAATCTTGAGCTTATTGCAAGTGAGAATATCGTTTCTCCTGCTGTTATGGCGGCTATGGGAAGCGTTCTTACGAACAAGTATGCTGAGGGATACCCCGGCAAGCGTTATTACGGCGGATGCGAGGACGTTGATATAGTTGAGAATATCGCTATTGAACGTGCCTGCAAGCTGTTCGGAGCAAAGTATGCGAATGTACAGGCTCACTCCGGCGCACAGGCTAACACGGCGGTTTATTTTGCACTGCTGAATCCCGGCGACACGGTAATGGGTATGAGCCTTGCTCACGGCGGACACCTTACACACGGTTCTCCCGTAAACATTTCGGGCAAATACTTCAACTTCGTACCTTACGGACTTGATGAGGAAACCGGCAGACTGAATTACGACAATATACTTGCACTTGCCAAGGAGCATAAGCCCAAGATGATTGTTGCGGGTGCGAGCGCATACCCCAGAGCAATTGACTTTGAAAAGCTCTCGGCTATTGCTAAGGAAGTTGGCGCATATCTTATGGTAGATATGGCACACATTGCAGGTCTTGTTGCAGGCGGTCAGCATATGTCGCCCGTGCCTTATGCAGACGTTGTGACTACTACAACGCATAAGACACTGAGAGGACCTCGCGGCGGACTTATCCTTACAAATGACGAGGAGCTTGCAAAGAAGATCAACAAGGCTATATTCCCCGGCATACAGGGCGGACCTTTAATGCACGTTATCGCCGCTAAGGCTGTTTGCTTCGGCGAGGCGCTGAAGCCCGAATTTACCGAGTATGCAAAGCAGATTGTGAAGAACGCATCCGTTCTTGCCGATTCTCTGCTTGAAAAGGGATTCAATCTTGTATCGGGCGGTACAGACAACCACCTTATGCTTGTTGATCTCCAGCCTTTCAATATCACGGGTAAAGAGCTTGAGAAGAAGCTCGACGAGGTGTATATCACAGTTAACAAGAATGCTATACCCAACGATCCTCAGAGTCCTTTCGTAACGAGCGGCGTGCGCATCGGTACACCTGCGGTTACCACAAGAGGATTAAAGGAAGACGATATGAAGCAGATTGCACAGTGCATCTATCTTACTGCGACCGACTTTGACAACAGCGCTGACAAGGTAAGAGAAACAGTAACTGAAATCTGCAGAAAGTATCCTTTGTACGAATAATTGCATACAAGCGAGAACGAGAGATTGATTCCCTCGTTTTCGTGTTGTATAAAATATCGGTTAATTGTTGAATATAGAAAGGAATTTGTAAATGACAGCATCTGCAAGAGATATTATTTTTAATCACTCGGAGAGAGTGGCTCCGCTCGGACTTATTGCCATACCCGGTTCTGAGGAGCTTGGCAAGAAGGTCAACGATTACCTTGTAACATGGTCAAGGGAAGCAGGCTACGATTATGATAATTTTCTCATTGAGAACGAATGCCCCAGATTTTCTTCCGGTGACGGTAAGGCTCTTATCAAGAATACTGTAAGAGGTTATGATGTTTATATTATTGCCGATTTCGGCAACTACAGCCTTGAATATCCGCTGTTCGGCAGAATGAACCGTATGTCGCCCGATGATCACTTCCAGAACCTCAAGCGTATCATACAGGCTATCGGCGGTAAGGCTCACCGTATCAACGTTATCACACCTATACTTTACGGCGGAAGACAGCACAGAAGAAACTACAGAGAGTCGCTTGACTGCGCTGTAGCGCTTCAGGAGCTTCAGAATATGGGCGTTTCCAATATCATTGCGTTTGACGCTCACGATCCCAGAGTATGCAACGCAGTTCCCCTGATGGGCTTTGATAATATAATCCCCACATATCAGGTGCTGAAGGCTCTGTTCAAGTATGTAAATGACTTCAAGATGGATACTGATCATTTTATGGTTGTCAGCCCCGATGAAGGTGCGCTCAACAGAAATATGTACTATTCATCTGTCCTTGGTGTAGACCTCGGTATGTTCTATAAAAGACGTGACTATTCTCAGGTAGTAAACGGTCGTAACCCTATCGTAGCTCACGAATATCTCGGTAACTCGGTAGAGGGCAAGGACGTGTTCATTGCGGACGATATTATTTCATCGGGCGAATCTATGCTTGATATTGCTATCGAGCTTAAGAAGCGTAACGCAAAGAGAATTTTTGCATATGCGACATATCCTATCTTCACAAACGGTCTTGAAGCGTTTGACAAGGCCTATGCCGATGGCAAAATCGACTATGTGTTCGGTACAAACCTTTCCTACAGAACGCCAGAACTTCTCAGCAGGGAATGGTTCTGCGAGGTTGACGTATCGAAGTATCTGTCATATCTGATTATGGCTCTTAACCACGATATGTCTATCAGCAAGGTAATTGATCCTCACCAGAAGATAAGCGCTTTACTTGAAAAGCACAAGAACGACTGATAAGGTAATATGATATTTCAGCCTCCGCTCTGTGACGGGCGGAGGCTTATATTTTACAGGAGATGAATTATGCCGTTAGCAGACAGAATACGTCCTTCAACGCTTGATGAGGTTGTTGGACAAAGGCACATCTTAGCGCAGGGAAAACCGCTTTACAATATCATCAGCAGGGGAAAGATACCCAATATGATATTCTACGGGCCGTCGGGAGTGGGTAAAACCACGGTGGCAAATATTATCGCCCAAAAAACAAGTATGAGCCTGTACAGGCTGAACGGTACGCAGGCATCGACATCGGACATAAAGGACGTTGTTGCGAATTTAGGGACATTCGGTGCGGCAGGCGGAATTCTGCTATTCCTTGATGAGATACAATATCTCAATAAAAAGCAGCAGCAGACACTGCTCGAATATATCGAGAGCGGAGAAATAACGCTGATTGCATCTACGACGGAGAATCCGTATTTCTATGTATACAGTGCCGTTCTTTCACGCTGTACCGTGTTTGAATTCAAGCAGGTGACGGCGGAGGATATACTTCCTGCGGTGGAACGTGCTTTCAGGCTTATGGGCGAGGAGATGCACACGCAGTTCACGCTTGAGGAAGGCGTTGTAAGCCACATTGCTTACGGCTGCGGCGGCGATGTGAGAAAGGCGGCGAATACGGTTGAGCTTTGCTGTCTTTCGAGCGAGGGCGATACGGTGACGATGGAAACCGCAAAGCTGCTTACGCAGAAGAGCAGTATGAACTATGACCGTGACGGCGACCATCATTATGATATTCTGTCCGGGCTGCAGAAGTCGATAAGAGGCTCGGATGAAAATGCGGCGCTTCATTATGCGGCACGTTTGCTTGCGGCAGGGGATATTACCTCGCTTTGCAGGCGGCTTCTTGTTATAGCAAGCGAGGATATAGGGCTTGCGTATCCTATGGCGGTGCCGATAGTAAAGGCTTGCGTTGACAGTGCGTTACAGCTTGGACTTCCTGAGGCGAGGATACCGCTGGGCGAAGCGGTCGTTCTGCTTGCGACATCGCCGAAGTCCAACAGTGCGTATCTCGGTATAAATGCCGCTATGCAGGATGTCGAGGACGGCAAAACAGGAGATATACCCCGACAGCTTCAGAACAAGCATTATGACGGCGAGGGCAATGCGGTGAAGGGTCAGCATTATCTTTATCCGCACGACTATCCGGATCATTATGTAAAACAGCAGTATCTGCCCGACGCTATAAAGGACAGGGTTTATTATACGTTTGGTGATAACAAATTTGAACAGCAGTCAAAGGCATATTGGGATAAGATAAAAGGGAAGAAGTAAAAGAATCCGACGGCGTTACTTGCTGTCGGATTTCAGTTTGTAGAAAAAGTCTTGTATTTGATGTACATCTGTTATATCTTTTAGTTTATTATCTATGATAGCAAGCTACCGATGGTTCTTTTTGTCGGACAGCCGCATTGTTTTTATTTGCACTGCTATTTATTACATTTGCTAACATTTTCTCTTTTTGTAGGGGAGGCGACTTGCCCCTCCCGTCGCACTAACTTCTAACCATTCGCCAAGTTTATAATCTGTCGACTATCAACCGTAACCCAAAGCTTAATTTCCTTGCAAATTGTTTATGGTAAGCACTACAATATTTCGGGAGGAGCAAGCTCCTCACCTACGAAAAATACTATGTGATAGTGCAAATGCAAAACCATACAAGCACACACGGACCATCACCCTATTATACGTTCGGTGATAACAAATTCGAACAGCAGTCAAAGGCATATTTGGATAAGATAAAAGGGAAGAAGTAAAAGAATCCGACGGCGTTACTTGCTGTCGGATCTTTTCTTGCACGGTTTATTTGTAAAGCTGACGTATAGCTGATTTATGCCGATATATAAAACGAATATCCCGAACAGCTTTCGCAGAACAGCCACATCAGTAATTCCTGCGACATAGCTTCCGACAATGGCACAGGGAAGTCCGAGTATAAGATATTTTCCCACAAGCTTTAAGTCTGTCAGCTTGTTTTTAATGTGTATGACAAGGGAGAGCAGTGCAATTGGGAGGAAGAAAAGAAGGTTTATCCCTTGCGCAATATCCTGCGGTATTTCAGTGAATACCGAAAGATACACGAGCAGAATAAAACCTCCGCCAAGCCCCATTGACGCAGTGGCTCCTGTGAGTATTCCCACTAAAATATTCATAATATCATCCTCACTCCGCTTGCAATCATAAGCAGACCGAATATTATCCTTATCAGCCTGTCTGGGATTTTTCCGAGAAGAAAAGAGCCGAGTATTGCACCGATAAGACCGTAGGGTATATATTCCCACGCTGTGCCGAAATCCAGTTTTCCGTTCATTAAATATATAACGGCTGTGACAAGGCTCAGTACGAATATCAGGGCGACCGAGGAAGCGTGGGCTTTTTTCGGCTCTGTGCCGTTTTTCTCAAAGACGGGTACGGCGACAGTTCCGCCGCCGGAGCCGAACAGACCGTTCAGAAAGCCGCAAAGCGAGCCGTAAAGCAGATGGGCGTGCTTTCCTGTGCGGTCGGATTTTCGTTTACGTTTACTGTTCATAGAGATAGCTTTCGCAGAAAAAAGCGGATTATGCAAAATGAAAAGCCGTACTGTTTTTAAGCAGTACGGCTGTAATTTTTAAGACCACCTTGCCGTGGTATGACGATGAAACCCGCACATAAAGTACGGTGGGTAACTTTCCCCCGATTGTTTCACGCTCCCTTCTTCCGCATGGCGGGAGGTCTGCAATCCGCAAACGGAGAGAAATCCCTATTAAAGAGTGTCGGATCATATGAAATCATACTGAAGCGAACAAGGCAGTGTATTAACTTTTATTCTTCCTCTTCGTCAAGCTCCTCAAACACGTTGAAGAATTCCTTGGCTACACGGTCATATTCCTTATCGTCATCTATTGTTGACAGGTAAACATCATCGTTCTTGTTTACTTCCTTCAGGATAACGTAAACGTCGCTGTCGGCGTTCTCGTCTTCTTCTTCGGGAATAACGGCACAGTATGTGCAACCGTCAACCTCGATGCGCCCGATAAGCTCAAATGTAACGGTATCGCCGTTTTCGTCCTCGAGGTCTATATACTCGGCAGTGTCTAAGTCGTTGTCTGTGATGTTTTCGATTTCTGACATTGTTTATTCCTTCCTTTTCCGAGGACCGTTTCAAGACCTCTGTTCTGTATATAATTTTACACGAAACCAAAGGTGTTGTCAAGAGGTATTTTATGATTTTCTCACAATACTATTCCTGGGGAGGTCAAATTTCCTTAAAATAGCAAATCGATATATTTTTAAGTTATAAATATAGCTTAAACACGTCGATATTGTGTAAACTGTGTAACTATGTGACTAATATACAAAACCACGATGTGCAATTTGTACAGTTTTCATTCAGAAAAGTGTTGACTTATGCCTTTTGATATGTTATCATATAGACAAGGAAAAGGAAAGTTCCCCAGACAGAATAAAACATCTTCATGCTGACTATTTAACACGATAAAGAGGGTTTTATTCAACATATATACGATTCGGAAACCGTATATAAATAAAGTCGGATAGGAGGCGAGTCCAATGGGTCAGGAAAAAAGTGAGTCACAGCAGTCTGTTGAGGCTCGCAACATAAAGTAAGAAGTGAATAGTACGATGACAATACTCATACGGTACTCATCGACACACATAATAAAAGGGTTTTGACCTTTAATTGCGAGTAAAACGGCTACCGGGACAAAGAAAACAAGAAACCTTATAGCGATTTGAAAAATCGCAGATTTCCGCAAAAGCGTTTATTATATACAGCTTTCAAGGTAAATACAGGTAAGGTGATTGAGATGTACAGTTCAAGACATTCAAAGAGGCAGTTCTACTGATAACAGCTTAATATCCTGCATCGGCAGAAGTCGACACAGAGGAAAAAAGAAGCTGATAGTAAGCTCTTAAGGATGTGTTTCAAATGGTAATATACGCTGACTGCATAACAAAGCGTCTAAGAAAGGTGCTTAACGAAGAAAGACAGTGAGGTATAGTCCAATGTACTGACAACGTACAGGTAGTGTGAACTACGAAATAATGTAAAAGTCGGTTAAGTTTAACGGCAGACAGGAAGTTGGTAGGATGATACCACGATGATGGCTGCAGAATATGCGAAGAACGCATTAAGTGAGGCAGTAAGCCGATAACCGATTCGACAATTGAATATAACAATAACTGACGGGCTTTGGAGTATGTGTTGCTTCAAAGCCCGTTTTCATTGCGCACATAACTTGCATTTACCGACAAAAAGTGGTATAATCAGAAAAACTCTGATTAAGGAGATTACTATGATAAAATTACCGAAGATGTATACAGCAAATTCAATTAAAGCGATGCACGAGAAGCTTAGCCTTGATGCAGAAACAGTAATGCTGTTATATGATTATTTTGATGCGTTTTCAAATTTTTATGAGATGTTACCTTTGAAAGACGCATATAAGATAATCAAAAAACAAAATGATAAATTAAAGCTGACGGAAGAAGATTTTATTGCTTTTTCTGAGATAGCAAGGCACGAGGAGCATTTCTATTTTATACTCGGCAGTGAAGATCTGGACAAGAACAGAAAAAAGAGTAAGCCGATGGAAAGAACAATCATAAACGAATCGTTGGTGCTTATTGACGAAATATTTTATAAAATGATGGTCGCTTCTCAGAAAGGCAAGCCACTATTTGTTCCGGAGAAAAATAAGCTGCTCAGATATGTTGATGATTCTTTTATAGAAGAAAATGAGTATACAACGGCTCTGTATGATTTCTTTGTGAATAATATGAAATTAGGCGAGTCAGATGCATGGGATACTGTCGGCGATTGTATTCTGGAAATAAAAAACGGTGAAAATCCTCTTGAAGAAGTGCTCAGCTATCTTGATTATCGCAAACTTTTGCCGGAGGAGAAAAATCTAAGTGAGTTGATAAGCATTATATCACGTTTGAATAACTTTACTAGAACACCGGTAAATCGTGGATTTACACCTGTTGAGCTTAATCAACTCGGCAGAGGTCTGTCTGCCGACAGTGTAGTTTTTGAGGAAGATGATCTGATACCGCAAGCCGTTTTTAATTCAAACAGCGAATCGTCAAAACAGTAAACAGGATAATTATAAAGCAAGCCGTTGGCGCTGTGATGTGCGTCAACGGCTTGCTTTTGTTATCAGTATATTTCCTGTTCAAGATTTCTGAACATATCGTCATCGAAAAAATCCGTAATGGTTATCTGGAGTCCGTCGCAGAGCTTTTTCAAAGTTACTATACCGATATTTTTGGATTTCATATTGATTATATCGTTTACGGTCGATTGGGTAACAGCAGAAAGAGTTGCCAGCTTGTTTACGGTTATGTTTTTATCCCTGCATAGCTGTAATATGCGCCTTGAAACTGCTTCGGAAACAGATTTGCATACCATTATCATCATTCCTTTCAGTAATGATGATACCACAAATTTCCGATAATTATTAACGGTAAACCGTTGACAAGCAAGTGATGATGTGATATAATTCAATTAACGGTAAACCGTTAATAGTTTTGTTGAGAGGTTAAAAATATGTTTAGGTACAATATTACAGAGAAAATGAAGATTTTAGCGTATGTGAATTTTGTCGTAGGCTTGATAATCTCGGCGGCGATAATCATTATCTGTATCAAGAATGGTGCAGATGCGAACAAGTATAGCTTTGGCAGAGATGATTCGTTTGTATGGACGGCAATTATCGGAGGTGGATTAAGTGTTTTTGTGACGGTGATTGTTTCGTTTGTAATTGCAGCGATAGGTAATATTGCCGGTTCGCTTGAAACTATGGTATATTATAGCAAAAGGTGGAATCCGATTATTTCGTCTATAGCATCTTGGGAATGCAAAAAGTGTGGTACTATAAATCCCGGAGATGTGATGGTTTGTTCAAAGTGCAATGAATACAAAGAATGAGTTGATTCGATAAGAATTACAAAAGCGGTGAGCCTCACAAGCCCACCGTTTTGTGTTTAATATTTTAATTTATCACTATCGTTCAATCCCGACCGTTTCACTATCCTGCATATATCCGGAACTATAAAAAGCGGGTATTGAAGCGGCACATTGCCGCAAGGTCGGAACAGTCAGCGGCGACCCGCCTTATCAAATTATTTAAAATTATCACTATCGTTTATTCCCGACCGTTTCAGTATCCTGCGTATATTCGCAACCTATAAAAAGGGCGGAACAGTCAGCGGCGACTCGCCGCAAGGTAGGAATTTGAGGCGGTGCATTGCTATTAGCAAAAATAAATCTTCGCTATCGTTTATTCCCGACCGTTTCAGTATCCTGCGTATATCCGGAACATATAAAAAGGGCGGAATTTGAAGCGGCACATTGCCGCCTTAGTAGCCGTATTCGTCGGAGATGAGGATTACTTTTATTCTGTCCTTGTCACGCTGATGAGCCATTATGACATAATCGTTGCAAATCCTGTCGGGGCTTAAGCAGTGCGCACATCTGCCTGTCTTTGCACAGGGTGTGTTTCTGCCGAGCCTTACACAGTTTGCGGGAGATGCAATCGTTTCAAGACGGTCAACGGCTGAGTGGAGGTCTGTTACAATCTTGTTTAAGCCGGCAACAATGATTACCTGCTTCGGTCCGAATATCATGGCGGCTACACGGTTGCCGGTGCCGTCTACGTTGTATAATTCGCCGTATTCGGTTATCGCATTAGTGCTTGCAAAGTAGGTGTCAGCAGAAAAAGCCTTTCTGTAAAGGTCGTTTACCTCATCGGGAGAGAGCTTTTCACGGTCAATGTAGATACCGCTGTAGTTTTCGTTCAGAAAATCCTGAATGCCGGTTTCTTTGAGCGTCATTGTTCCGCCGGAAACTATCAGCTTGTCGTCCTTTATAAGCTCCTTTATTATCTGCTTAGCCTCGTCGGGAGTATCGACAAGATAACCCTTCATATTGTTCTTTTCAAGTGCGGATATTACCTTTTCCGCTCTTTTTTTGAGTGCGGCTTTTACGTTTTCGTTCATATTATCAGTTCCTTTCGTCATTTTGTGCGGTATGACCGCTGTATAAGATAAATATAACATATTTCGCAAAAAAGTCAAGAATAGTGATAGACATTTAAAGCTGAATGTGCTATAATTGACTATAAGCAGAGTTGTGAACTGCGTTTTATGAAGATACGATATAAAACGGTTATATTCCGATAAATAGAAAGGAACATAATATGGAGATATTAAAGCTCAATGCGCCATGCAAGGATTATATCTGGGGCGGTAACAGATTAAGAGTGGAATACGGCAAGGTATCAGACGCAGATAAGATAGCTGAGAGCTGGGAGCTTTCCTGCCATAAGGACGGTCAGAGCGTTATTGCAAACGGCAAGGACAAAGGCAAGACGCTTTCCGAATATGTAGTGGAAAACAAGAATGCACTCGGTACAGCCTGCGACAGATTCGAGTATTTTCCCATACTTATAAAGCTTATTGACGCAAAGGATAACCTGTCTGTACAGGTACACCCCGACAACGATTATGCTATGCGTGTAGAGGGCGAGTACGGCAAGACGGAAATGTGGTATATCGTTGACTGTGAGGAAGGCTCACAGCTGATCTACGGCTTTGATAAAGAAATTTCAAGAGAAGAATTTGCCGACAGAATAAAGAACAATACCTTACTTGAGGTCACTAACAATGTTCCCGTTCATAAGGGAGATGTGTTCTTCATCGAGTCGGGTACGCTCCACGCTATCGGCAAGGGTATACTTATTGCCGAGATTCAGCAGAACAGCAATACGACATACAGAGTATATGACTACGGCAGAGTAGGAAAGGACGGAAAGCCCAGAGAGCTTCATATAGAAAAAGCTATAGACGTTACCGAGCTCTGCCCTCCGAAATATGATACAAAGCCTCAGGGCAAGCCTGTAAAGATAGACGGCGGCGAGGAAACATTGCTCCGCAGCTGTGAATATTTTGATGTTCATAAAATCAAGGTTTCAGGAACGGTAACGCTTGACGCAGACGAAAAGTCGTTTATGTCGGTGCTGGTGCTTGACGGCAGCGGTAAAATCGGTGATCTTGACGCAAAGAAGGGCGACAGCTTCTTTGTTCCTGCGGGCTACGGCAGATTTACTCTTACGGGTAATCTTGAGGTAATTCTTTCTGATATAGTTTAAGACTTGTGTTTTGAAAGGTTAAAGGGGATATATGAAGTATTATATCGGCGTTGACATTGGCGGTACGAATATCAAGGCAGGAGTGGTTGACGAGAACGCACAGCTCGTTTCGAAAATATCGCTCAAGACAAATGCGGCAGACGGTTATAAGAGCGTCCTTGCGGTAATCATTGACGCTGTTGAACAGGCTGTACAGCTTTCGGGCGAGGACATTGACAGGATAAAGACTATCGGTGTCGGCTGTCCGGGAACTATGGATAACGAAAACGGCACGGTGCTTTATTCGAACAATCTGCATTGGGAGAACGTTCCGCTTGCAAAGGATCTTGCTGAATATTTCGGCAAGCGTATCATCCTTGAAAATGACGCTAATGTTGCGGCATACGGCGAGTATCTTGCAGGTGCGGCAAAGGGTGCGAAAAACGCTGTAGTGCTGACGCTCGGAACGGGTGTTGGCGCAGGTATAATTATTAACGGCGAGATATACAGCGGTTCAAACAACGCAGGCGGCGAGATAGGTCATACTGTTATCGAGGTTGACGGTGCGCCGTGTACCTGCGGAAGAAACGGCTGTTTTGAGGCTTATTCTTCGGCTACGGGACTTGTCCGTATGACGAGGGAAATGATTGAAAAGTATCCGAGCGGATGGCTTCACGAAATGGTTGACCGTGACGGGAAAATTTCAGCAAGAACTGCGTTCAATGCCGCTAAGCTGGGCGACCCTGAGGGAAGGGAAGTTGTTGATAAATATATCAAGTATCTTGCCTGTGGCATTACGAATGTGATAAACGTATTCCAGCCCGATATTCTCTGTATCGGAGGAGGAGTATGCAACGAGGGCGATAATCTGCTTATACCGCTTAAAGCACTGATTGCAAAGCAGATCTACTCAAAAAACAATGCTAAAAATACCGAGATAGTAATCTGCACGCTTGCAAATGAAGCAGGTATGATCGGCAGTGCCATGCTCGGCAGAAAATAAAAACACTTTTTTACAAAGGAAAGGACAGTAAAAATGAGAAGCGATCTTATCAAGAGCGGCGTAGACAGAACACCGCACAAAGCCTTACTGAAGGCACTGGGTGTAACAGACAGCGAGATGCACAAGCCGTTTATTGCCGTTGTATGTGCGGCAAGCGACTATGTTCCCGGTCATGCGCATCTGCACGAAATATCAAGACAGGTAAAGGACGGTATCAGAAACGCAGGCGGCGTTCCTTTTGAATTCTTCACCATCGGCGTGTGCGACGGTCTTGCAATGAACCACAGAGGTATGAGATATTCTCTTGCATCCCGTGAGCTTATCTGCGACAGCATTGAGGTAATGCTGACGGCACATCCTCTTGACGGTATCGTATTTATACCGAACTGCGACAAGATAGTTCCCGGTATGATAATGGCTGCGGCAAGAATGAACCTTCCCTCTATTTTTGTAAGCGGCGGTCCTATGAACCCCGGCAGAGTACAGGGCAAGAGAGTAGGATATAACGAGATATATGAAGCTATCGGTCAGTATTCCAACGGCACTATAGGCGATGATGTTCTTCTTGATTATGAGAACAACGCTTGTCCTACCTGCGGCTCATGTTCGGGTATGTACACGGCAAACTCAATGAACTGCCTTACAGAAGCAATCGGTCTTTCTATGCCGAAGTCGGGTACAGAGCCTGCTGTAAATGCCGCTCGCCGCAGACTTGCAAAGGAAACGGGCGAAAGAATAGTTGAGCTTGTAAAGCAGAACATCTGCGCTAAGGATATTATCACAAAGAAAAATATGATGAACGCACTCGCTACCGATATGGCAATCGGTGCTTCCTCAAATACGGTACTTCATCTTCTTGCTATCGCACACGAGGCAGGAGTAGACATTTCTCTTGACGATATTGACAACAAGAGCAAGACAACACCTCAGCTTTCAAAGCTCAATCCCGCAAGTGATATATTCATAACAGACCTTAACGATGTAGGCGGTATCCAGTCGGTTATCAAGGAGCTTGCAAAGGGCGGTCACGTTGATACAAGCGTTCTTACTGTTTCGGGTACACAGGCTGACAGAATCGCCAAGGCTCCGAATGCAGACGGTACAATAATCCACACCTGCGAGAATCCTATCAGAAAAGACGGCGGTCTTGCAATACTCAGCGGTAACCTTGCAGAAAACGGCTCTGTTGTAAAGCAGGGTGCAGTTAAGCCCGAAATGATGGACTTCACAGGTACTGCGAAGGTATTTGACGGCGAACAGGCTGCTTGCGACGCTATCCTCAATAACGTTATCATCCCAGGTGATGTTGTTGTTATCCGCTATGAAGGCCCCAAGGGTGGTCCCGGTATGCCTGAAATGCTTGCTCCTACGGCGGCTATTGTCGGCAAGGGTCTTGACGGAAGCGTTGCTCTTATCACAGACGGACGTTTCAGCGGTGCCAGCAGAGGTGCGGCAGTAGGTCACGTTTCTCCCGAGGCGGCTGACGGCGGACTTATAGCTTACGTTGAAAACGGAGATAAGATACATATCAATATACCTGCAAGAAGCATTGAACTTCTCGTTGACGATGAAACGATAGCACAGCGTAAGGCTAAGGGCGTAAACGCTCCCGTAAGACAGCTTGACGGTTATCTCAAGCGTTATGCAAAGCTGGTTACAAGCTCGAATACAGGCGCTGTATTTGAAGACTGATATGCTAATTTAATACTGTTCAGCAAAGGCTGTGTATTTAGGTACACAGCCTTGCGGTGATATTGATGACAGAAGGGGGCGGTAGCTATCGCTCACAATGATAATATGCACGCAGGACACAGGGAGCGTATGATAAGCCGCCTTAAAGAGTTCGGCAGTGAGGGGTTTCAGTCGCACGAGCTGCTTGAAATGATGCTGTACAGCTCTTTTAAGCAGTGCGATACAAACCCGATAGCACACAGGCTTATTGACAGATTTGGCTCACTCAGCGGGGTGTTCTCCGCAAGCGAAAACGAGCTGTGCGAGGTCGAGGGTGTAGGCAGGTCTACTGCTCAGATGATAATCGTACTTCGTGCGAACATAGAACGTATGCTGTCGGAGAGCGTTCAGAAGGGCGAGATGCTCGGCGCATCGGGAGCGGTAAAGGACTATTGTATGGGGCTTTTCCGCTTTGTGGATACCGAACAGCTGAGAATGATATTTCTCGACAGCGAGTATTGTTTTATGTCGCAGGAAATAATAAGCACGGGTGCGCTTGAGCAGGTGCGGCCGGATATAATGAGATTGCTTGAAAAGGCAGTGCAGAAAAGATGTCCTATAGTCGTTATGACCCATAACCATCCGAGAGGCAGTGAAATGCCGTCTACGGAGGATAAGATAATGACGAGAAATCTTTTCAATCTTCTTGAAAAGGCAGGAATTTATCTTGCCGACCACGTTATAGTCGGTATGCACGGCAGTCTTTCTATGCGTGAGAACGGTATTCTTCCTGATATATGGAACGATTTTTAAGGAGCTAAAATGGATAAGTTCGTATTAAAATCAAATTATAAGCCGATGGGCGATCAGCCGCAGGCTATAGACAGCCTTGCAAACGGCGTGCTTGACGGCGATAAGGAACAGGTCCTGCTCGGAGTTACCGGTTCGGGAAAAACCTTCACTATGGCAAATATTATCGAAAAGGTCAACCGTCCCACGCTTATCCTTGCTCATAACAAGACGCTTGCGGCACAGCTGTGCAGTGAGTTCAAGGAGTTTTTTCCGGATAATGCTGTCGAATATTTTGTAAGCTATTACGACTACTATCAGCCTGAGGCGTATATTCCGTCAACCGATGCCTATATCGAAAAGGACAGTGCGATAAATGATGAGATAGACCGCCTGCGGCATTCGGCAACAGCGGCTCTTGCGGAGCGCAGGGATGTAATTATCGTTGCCAGTGTAAGCTGTATCTACAGCTTGGGCAGTCCGGAGGATTACCGTGAGAATATGCTTTCTATCCGTGAGGGTCAGGAGCGAAGCCGTGACGATATAATAAAAAGGCTTGTCGAAATACAGTATGAACGCAACGATATGAATTTCATCCGTAACAAGTTCAGAGTAAGAGGCGATGTGCTTGAGGTTTTCCCTGCGGGAAGTACGTCAGACAAGGCGATAAGGATAGAATTTTTCGGTGATGAGATAGACAGAATATCCGAGATAGATATAGTGACGGGCGAGGTGAAACGCCGCTTTTCGCACGTTGCAATTTTCCCTGCGTCACATTACATCGTAAGCAAGGCAAGGCTTGAAAATTCGCTTACCGAGATAGAAAACGAAATGGAAGAACGTGTTAAATTCTTCACCGATAACCATAAGCTGATAGAGGCGCAGAGGATAGAGCAGAGAACACGCTATGATATGGAAATGCTCCGTGAGATAGGAACGTGTAAGGGCGTTGAGAACTATTCACGGGTGCTTGCAGGAAGGGCGCCGGGCAGCTCGCCGATAACTCTTATGCACCATTTTCCGAAAGATTTTCTTATGTTCATTGACGAGAGCCACGTTACATTGCCGCAGGTAAGAGGTATGTACGGAGGCGACTTTGCACGAAAGAAAAACCTTGTTGATTACGGCTTCCGTCTGCCGTCTGCTTATGATAACCGACCGATGAATTTTGACGAGTTTACCTCGATGATAAATCAGGTCATTTATGTTTCGGCTACACCGGGTGAATACGAAAAGAGCCACGCTGTGAACACAGCCGAGCAGGTCATACGTCCTACGGGTCTGCTTGATCCGATAATCGAGATCAAGCCTGTTGCGGGACAGATAGAGGATCTTTATTCCGAAATAAACGAGCGTACCAAAAAGGGCGAGTGTGTGCTTATCACTACGCTTACAAAGAAAATGGCTGAGGATCTGACGGCTTATTACGAAAAGCTCGGCGTGAAGATACGCTATATGCACCACGATATTGATTCTATCGAACGTATGGAGATAATAAGAGATCTGCGTATGCACGTCTTTGATGTGCTTGTCGGAATAAATCTTCTGCGTGAGGGCCTTGACTTGCCGGAGGTATCGCTCGTTGCGATACTTGACGCAGATAAAGAGGGTTTTTTACGAAGCGAAACCTCGCTTATACAGACTATAGGCAGGGCGGCAAGAAATGCCGGAGGCAAGGTCATAATGTATGCCGATACGGTTACGGACAGTATGGAAAAGGCAGTGACCGAAACCAACCGCCGCCGTGAGATTCAGATGAAATATAACGAGGAACACGGCATCACGCCTAAAACTATTGTAAAGGATGTAAGGGCGGTGCTGGAAATATCGTCCGGCAAGGATAAGGGCAAAAAGAGAAAATACACTAAGGCAGAGCGTGAGGCGCTTATCAAACAGTATACCGCAGAGATGAAGAATGCGGCAAAGCTGCTTGACTTTGAACACGCCGCATATCTGCGTGATAAGATAAAGGAGCTTCAGGAAAGCAAGTAAGCTGTTGACGGAGATGACAAAAGAAAATGGGAATAGATAAAATAATCATCAAGGGTGCAAGAGAGCATAATCTGAAGAATATTGATATAGAACTGCCCCGTGACAAGTTGATAGTTATGACGGGACTTTCGGGATCGGGAAAGTCATCACTTGCATTCGATACTATTTATGCGGACGGTCAGAGAAGGTATATCGAGAGCCTGTCATCATATGCAAGAATGTTCCTCGGACAGATGGAAAAGCCCGATGTCGACAGCATAGAGGGACTTTCTCCCGCAATATCAATAGACCAGAAAACGACCTCGAAAAACCCTCGTTCCACTGTCGGAACGGTAACGGAGATATACGACTATCTCAGACTGCTGTATGCAAGAGTGGGCATTCCACACTGTCCTGTCTGCGGTAAAGAGATAAGACAGCAGACGGTGGATCAGATAGTTGACAAGGTAATGGAACTGCCCGAGAGAACAAAGTTTCAGATCTTATCGCCGATAGTAAGAGGCAGAAAGGGCGAATACCGCAAGGAACTTGAGGACCTTGTAAAGCAGGGCTACGCAAGAGTGCGTATTGACGGGATAATCTACGATCTTTCCGAGCAGATAAAGCTCGACAAGAACAAGAAGCATAATATAGAAGTCGTTGTGGACCGTCTTGTTATGAAAGAGGATATTAAGTCACGTTTATCCGACAGCCTTGAGGTTGCGGGAAATCTTTCGGGCGGACTTATTCTTATAGATGTAATTGACGGCGAGGAACTGAGTTTTTCACAGAACTACGCCTGCCCCGAACACGGAGTAAGCATAGAGGAGCTTGTGCCGAGAATGTTCTCGTTCAACAATCCCTTCGGCGCTTGTCCTACCTGTACCGGTCTCGGAATTTTCAGAAGGATAGATGTAGACCTGATTTTACCCAACCGTGATCTTACTATCCGTGAAAATGCGATAAAGGCGAGCGGCTGGAAGTATGCGGACGGAACTATAGCGCAGATGTATTTTGACGCTGTTGCAAACGAATACGGTTTCAGCGTGGATCAGCCTGTTAAGGAGCTGACAAAGGAACAGTTAGATGCGGTACTTTACGGTACGGGCGAAAAGAAGATAAAGGTCGTCCGCAGTAAAGAGCAGGGCGGCGGTGTCTATATGACGGCGTTCGAGGGCGTAGTAAACAACCTTGAAAGACGTTATAAGGAAACAACGAGCGTATATTCAAGAGAGGATATAGCTCAGTATATGGGTGACGCAGTGTGTCCCGACTGTCACGGTCAGCGACTTAAAAAGGAGGCTCTTTGCGTTACCGTATGCGGTAAGAATATCAACGAATTCTGCGATATGAGCATAAGCGAAGCTCTTGAATTTGTCAAAAGCATAGAGCTGTCTGAACGTGATATGATGATAGCAAGTCAGATACTGAAAGAAATCAAGGAACGTCTGGGATTTCTGAGCAGCGTCGGACTTGAATATCTGACATTATCAAGAACGGCAGGTACGCTTTCGGGCGGTGAAAGCCAGCGTATAAGACTTGCAACCCAGATAGGCAGCAGCCTTATGGGAGTGCTGTATATCCTTGACGAGCCGAGCATTGGACTTCATCAGAGGGATAACGACAAGCTGATTGCAACACTGAAAAGATTGCGTGATCTCGGAAATACGCTTATAGTCGTTGAGCATGATGAGGATACGATGAGGGCGGCGGATTTTATCGTTGACATAGGTCCCGGCGCAGGCGTTCACGGCGGTGAGGTTATCTGTGCAGGCACGCTTGACGATATAATGAAGTGCGAGCGTTCGATAACAGGACAGTATCTTACGGGAAAATTAAAGATAGAAGTACCCGAAAAACGCAGAAAGCCCACTAAAAAATGGCTTAAAATAACCGGCTGCCGTGAAAATAATCTGAAGAACATTACGGTTAAAGTACCGCTCGGAATATTCACCTGCATTACGGGTGTATCGGGCAGCGGCAAAAGTTCGCTTGTAAATGAGATAATCTACAAGCACCTTGTTGCAAAGCTGAACCGTGCAAGAATAAAGCCGGGTGCGTTCGATATATTCGAGGGAACGGAGTATCTTGACAAGGTAATAGCTATCGACCAGTCGCCGATAGGCAGAACACCGAGGAGCAACCCTGCAACCTATACGGGTGTATTCAACGATATAAGAGAGCTGTTCGCATCGACCAATGACGCAAAGATGAGGGGCTATACAAGCGGAAGATTTTCATTCAATGTAAAGGGCGGACGCTGCGAAGCCTGCGAGGGCGACGGTATAAACAAGATAGAAATGCACTTCCTGCCCGATATATATGTACCGTGCGAGGTCTGCAAGGGCAAACGCTATAACCGTGAAACGCTCGAGGTTCACTACAGAGGCAAGAACATTTACGATGTGCTTGAAATGACGGTAGAAGAGGGTATAGCTTTCTTTGAAAATCACGAAAAGATAAAGAGAAAGCTGCAGACTCTTTATGATGTAGGGCTCGGATATGTAAAGATAGGTCAGCCTGCAACAACGCTTTCGGGCGGTGAGGCGCAGAGAGTAAAGCTGGCTTCGGAGCTTTCAAAGCGTGCGACCGGCAAGACGGTGTACATTCTTGACGAGCCTACAACAGGACTTCATACCGCCGATGTACACAAGCTGATAGATGTGCTTCAGAAGCTGACCGACGGCGGAAATACCGTTCTCGTTATCGAACACAACCTTGATGTTATAAAAACAGCCGACTATATCATTGATATGGGGCCTGAGGGCGGAAGCGGCGGCGGTACGGTGATTGCTACCGGCACTCCCGAAGAAGTAGCGGCAAATCCCGTAAGCTATACGGGCAGGTATTTAGCACCCATGCTCGGTATCGAAAGGACGGAGCAGACAACGCTTGAATAAATTCTATACGGACAGATAAGTTATAATTCTTATCTGCCCGTATTTTGATAATATCGGCAGGCTTAAAGAGAAAAAAATCCGGGTACGCCCGATAGATAACAGCAGAGTTACCGACTGCTAACTGAAAAAATTAAGAAAATCCCTTGAAAATGGCGAGAGAATAGTATATAATATATTTGTATGTTCCGGGTATTTCCCGGCAAAGAACTACCGGTGACCGTGACAAGCTACGGCTGCGGTCACGAAAATTTGAAAGGAGTCTACAACTGTTATGACGTATTCACATGAAGTTGAAACTATGTGTCCCGTGAAGCAGGGCGTAGCGCACGGCGCAGCTCCCATTCCGGAAGAAGCAAAGTGGGTAAAGGCGAAGGAAATAAAGGATATTTCCGGTTTTACACACGGTATCGGCTGGTGTGCACCCCAGCAGGGTACATGTAAGCTGTCTTTAAATGTTAAGGATGGTGTAATTCAGGAGGCACTCGTTGAAACTATCGGTTGCTCAGGTATGACACATTCTGCAGCTATGGCGGCTGAAATTCTTCCCGGCAGAACAATTCTCGAGGCACTTAATACTGACCTCGTTTGTGACGCTATAAACACAGCAATGAGAGAACTCTTCCTCCAGATCGTTTACGGCAGAAGCCAGAGTGCTTTCTCAGAGGACGGTCTTGCAATCGGTGCAGGTCTTGAGGATCTCGGTAAGGGTCTTCGTTCACAGGTAGGTACAATGTACGGTACTCTCAAGAAGGGTCCTCGTTACCTCGAAATGACAGACGGTTATGTTACAGGTCTTGCACTCAATGAAGATGATGAGATCATCGGCTACAAGTTCGTTAACTTCGGCAAGATGATGGAATTCATCAAGAACGGTGACGATGCTAACACAGCATTCGAAAAGGCACAGGGTCAGTACGGCCGTGTTAACGATGCTGTAAAGATCATCGACCCCAGAAAGCAGTAAGGAGGAAATAACAATGGCTTTATTTGAATCATATGACAGACGTGAACCCCAGATTCTCGCTGTTTTAAAGAACTATGGTATAGGCTCTATTGAAGAGTGTGCAGAAATCTGCAAGGCTAAGGGTCTTGACATCTACAAGCTCGTTGAAGGCATTCAGCCTATCTGCTTCGAAAACGCTAAGTGGGCTTACACAGTAGGATGTGCTATCGCTATCAAGAAGGGCTGCAAGAGAGCAGCTGACGCTGCCGCTGCTATAGGCGAAGGCTTACAGGCATTCTGCATCCCCGGTTCAGTTGCTGATCAGCGTAAGGTTGGTCTTGGCCACGGTAACTTAGGCAAGATGCTTCTTGAAGAAGATACAAAGTGCTTCTGCTTCCTCGCAGGTCACGAATCATTCGCAGCTGCAGAAGGCGCTATCGGTATCGCTGAAAAGGCAAACAAGGTTCGTAAGGAACCCCTGCGTGTTATCCTTAACGGTTTAGGTAAGGATGCCGCTCAGATCATCGCTCGTATCAACGGCTTCACATACGTTGAAACTGAGATGGATTACTACACAGGTGAGGTTAAGGAAGTATTCCGCAAGTCTTACTCTGACGGTCTTCGTGCTAAGGTTAACTGCTACGGCGCTAACGACGTAACAGAAGGCGTTGCAATCATGTGGAAGGAAGGCGTTGACGTTTCTATCACAGGTAACTCAACTAACCCCACACGTTTCCAGCACCCCGTTGCAGGCACATACAAGAAGGAATGTGTTGAAAAGGGCAAGAAGTACTTCTCAGTTGCATCAGGCGGCGGTACAGGTCGTACACTCCACCCCGATAACATGGCTGCAGGCCCTGCTTCATACGGTATGACAGATACAATGGGTCGTATGCACTCTGACGCTCAGTTCGCAGGTTCTTCTTCAGTTCCCGCACACGTTGAGATGATGGGTCTTATCGGTATGGGTAACAACCCCATGGTTGGTGCTACAGTTGCTTGCGCAGTTGCTGTTGAGGAAGCGCTGAAAGCTTAATCAATAACATCGGTACAAGATAATATGCTATATAAGGCGGTCGCTGTTTGGTGACCGCCTTGATTTTTATTTTGAAAAGCTCAATAATCACAAACGAATGATGGCTTATGACTATTGGTTGTTTATTCAATCTTTTTGATCTCTTCTAAAAGCTGTTCTTTCTTTCGATGTGTATATACGCGTTCCGTTAAGTCTGCAATGTTGTGACCGAGGATCAGCTTCAGACAATATTCGTCAACTTTTGCTTCCTTAGCAAGTGTAGCAAAGGTATGACGTGTTTCGTGAGGAGAATGATCCATTCCAAGTGCACAGGTCAGATTTTTGAATCGGTTATAATACTGGGTATAAGTCATTCCTTTTTCACTGTTACAGTTGTCAACAGTAAACAACAGATGTGAATTGTTATTGGAAAAATAGCGTTTTTCGATAAGGGGCTTTATTTTCGGATGTATGGGAACTAATCTGTTTTTGCCCGCTTCAGTCTTACATCCGCCCTTCATAAAATTGTTGGTAAGATCGATATTTTCTTTTTCCAACATAACCAGTTCAATGGGACGCCAGCCTGAATAAATTGCTATCAGTATCATATCTACGAACGGTATTTCGATATTTTCCCATAACAATTCAATTTCTTCAACTGTAAACGGCTTCTTTTCTTTTGACGGCTTTTCAACTTTAACGCTATCACAGTATTTTGAGTAATCTTTAATTACTATTTCATGCTTTATCGCAAATTTGAAAAGAAGATTGAACATAACCTTCATTCTGAACTTTGTGCTTGAGCCGACATTCGCATTTTGAATAGTAGATTCCAAATGATTAACTCGTATATCCTGCATTCTCATATCCCATAATGGTTTGCTGTGAGAAAATGCCGATTTATATGATCGTATTGTTGAAGCGGCGATTTCTTTGTAACATTTTGCCGACCACATATTGTACACATCTCCAAACGTGACTTCATTGCTGCTGGTATCGTATGGTGATTTGAGATATTCGGTCAATGCCGCTTCAGCTTCTGAGCGTTTTGAAAAATATCCTATAGTACCGAATATCTGTTTTCCGGTCTCAGCCTCCCAGCCGATCGTTACACGTGCTCTGTAAGGCTTTCTGCGTTTTCCGGACATCTTAGTGATCGAACCTGTTTTATTTTCTCTTTTTTTATAATTAGCCATTCTGTTCTCCTGAGAAAATGTTTCTTTCCGCTGATAACTCATTGATTATATCAAAGAAGTCATGTACTGTCAGATCCTGCTTTTGTGCTGCTCTGAATTGTTGCAATTCCTCGTTCCAGTCTTTATAATCTGGGAAACACTTTTGTATTTTAGTTATTCTGTCACCGAATTCGCTATGGATCCTTTTTTTCAGCAATTCTGTTGCATTTCTTCCGGCACTGTCGTTGTCAAGCGAGAGCGTTACTTCATTTATCTTAGGATAGTCATTAAGATATCGGAAAATAGCAGTATGACCACAGCCGTTTGCACTCAGTCTATGATCTGTCAGCCAATCTTTTCCTAGCAATTTTGCAAAAGTAGCATTCGACATAGCATCTATCGGACTTTCATATACCCTAAGTTTGTTGCTCTTACCCTGAATAGCAAAACTATATGATTTATCACCGCCTGATACTTCACCGCGGAATTGATAGCCGGAAGTTCCTCTCAATGCACATGATCGTTCTTTTCCGCTTTTGTCAAATCCTATAAACATACAATTGTGATGGACAGCATCTTCTGCTATTGCACCTTTTTTGATCATATGATCCACGATAGTTGCGTCTATCCCCCTCGTATCAACAAGATAACATCTTACCCGCTCCGGGAATGTTTTTCCCGGTAAAAGAAAAGGTGGTTTTGATTGCTGAAAAGGAGAAGGTGAATATCCGGAAGTGACATTTTGTTTGATAAACTTAAGTGCATCTTCTTTGGAACATGCAAGCTTATCCATTACAAGGTCTATAGGAAATCCTTTTTTTCCGTCTGAATGACGGTACCAATTGTTCTTCAATGGGAAAATGTATAGTCCGCCACTGTGTCTGATATGTATTGCATCTTCTGTGGTCTGCTTACCGTTATCAATTACCATTCCGAGTGCCTTTGCAACGGCAACACAATCTGAATTAGCCAAAGTATAATATTCATCTCTATCTATCATAGTACTTTATTTCTCCTTCATCATTTTCTGAAATCTGTTTGAATGCTGCTAAAGTGTTTTTGGTAAAACCGGCATTCATGAAAAGCTCGTTTGATGCTTCGTCGTATCCGATATAGGAAACGAAACGCCTTGCCATATAACGTATTGTCTCGGCAATTTGTTTTTGCCTTGTCGTTGCATAATCGCATAGGTCGTCATATCCATCGTCGGTTTTCTTCAGAAGTTTATTTGAAAGCATTACTATCTGCATTATGAAATTGACAGCATCGTCTGCTTTTTTCTTTTCTTTCTTTTTCTGTTCTTCTGATTTAGCAAGCTGTTCTTTCAATTCGTCCCATATCTGTTTTTTCTGAAGAAATTGATTTAGTATAATATGATATTCATTTTCCGATTTTTCAATTTTCGCTTTGAGCTTTTTGTTTTCTTGTAATGTTTTTACTGCTTTATTTAAATTATCCGAATAGACATTTTCTTTTTCAGCAATAATTTTTTCACGTTTTGATAATTCGTGTTCTTTTAGCAGAAGTGACTGATTAAAGGTATTTAATCGGACATAATCATCTTCGGATATTGCACATTTCCCGAACGGTAACTTCTTGCACTCTATTTCATTGCTGCTGAAAATATCTTCAATATTCCGTAAGGTGTAAAGTTTCTTTGATTTTTCGTAAGTGATTCCAACTGTTCCATATGTTCTTTATATTCATTTACACTGAATGAATAACCTCTGCTTTTGCGTGGCTGGGATACTTCAATACCGTGTTCTGCGCATATATCTTTTAGAATGCTATACTCTCTCATACGCCACTTGCTGATTGCATTTTTTCCATTGCCGAATGACATTTCTCTGAGTGCCTGAGCCATGCCGTTCTGAGTATCCATACCTCTGCTATAGTGCCCGATCGGAATAAAATCGATATGTAAATGAGGTGTTGATTCATCAAGATGCAGAACTGCGTTGAACATAAAGAAATTTGTGTTGCGATGCTGAAAGCCATTTATATAATTTTTCAGACAGTCCGAAGCCAGATTTCCGTCAGAAGTATCAGTGCCGGTATCATTTCTGTCGCCGATCTGAATTACGATCTCGTAGAAATTCTTCTTTTTGTTTGGAGCGGTAACCACGCTGTTCCCCGGAGGTTGAGAAAAAAGATATTTATAATATGATTTTTCAATTCGTCTGTCCGGACGTGTTTGTCTATCATTGTATCGTTTGACTGCGTCAGAAAAACACATGTCATAAGCCTTTGCAAGCGGTATATTAACAAAAGTTACATTATTTTGACTTTTGCTGCTATCAACGTTTTTTGTTTTGAAAGTTCTGTTGTTATGCGAAAGACTGCCTTTGCCCTGGCAGAAAGATATAGTTTTAGGGTTCATAACGTATCCTTTCCGATCAACATTTTTATTTGTGATCGTAGTTATATTTGTTTAATTTGCTATGAGTCTGCCAGAAGTAACTCCATAGTACTTATGACGAGCATGTCAGAAGCAGGGAAGAGGTCATATTCTGACAAGCAAATACTTATAATTACATTAAAGTAAAAATAAGTATGCTAAGATTATAAAAAAATAAGCATAATTTGTATACGCTTACGTTTGGTTTTGCTATGAGAATTGCGGTGTAATGTCACGTATTTATCCGTGTACGCGTACACGTACACGCATCTGTACACGATAAACATTAGATATTTGGCTTTGTTAAGCCATCCGTACGCCGTACATCATTTTTTGCCGATTTTCGTAAAAATTCTTTGAATTCGTTGCACACAGTAGATAAAGCGTACAGTAATACGCATTTTATATTGCCTGGAACATACGAAACAGAAATTACAGGATTTCATAAAAAACGGCGTACGGCGTACATTTCGCTTTGTTATACGGATCGTTGCGCTGAAATTGCGTACATCACCGTGTACACGTACGCGTACGCATATGAAACTATGTACACGGTTAGTGCCTTATATTTGGCTCCACAGAGCCATTTGTACGCCTTAGATCATTTTTTGTCGTTTTTTATTGAAATTCCGGTGAATCCGCGTACGCGTTTGCCGTCACTACTAATATTATTAGTGTACTTAATATTATATTTATCCTGGTATGCGATTAACCATCGGATAAATGCTTCGCGCTTGATCTCATCAAGTGCATTATCAACGCACCATTGCAGATAGGCATCGTATAGATCGACACTGGCAATACTAGCATTGCTTTTGATCATCAACGCTTCGTTGATAAAATCGACAATATTGCAGTTATCAGATGCTGCTTTTGTCAGGTTTTCCTTAGTTCGCTGCGAGATCGTAAATTTATAATTGTTTGAGATCAAACGCTGAAGACCGGCGAACATCCAGTAAAATATCTGATTTTTTTCACCAAGAAGTTTTTTTATGAGATCCGGATCATCTGATCTATTTGCAGGTTTTGCCTTTGTTTTCAGGATCAGAAGTCGACGCACAAAGCCGTCTGATCGGTCATAAAGAGCGCGAGGTGATCCGTTGCCAAAACATAGGAACCGACAGTATATCTGGTGTTGTTGGGATTGCACACATTTTGCTTCTACATCGATTGGGATTTCGGATGTGATGATGTTTTTAATATATGACGTCGATTGCAACGATTGCATTGTCATCTCATCGTCGTTCATTAAAAGTTTGTTGATTAGATTATATCGCGAAAAACGATCCGATTCTATTTTGTCGAGCTTCATCGATAGCATAGATCTGCCGAAAATATCATTTAGAATTACGCCGATACGCGATTTGCCCTCGCCGCCGTTGCCGATGAGAAATAGTGCGGTCTGACCTTTGGTTGACGGGATCATGCAGTAACCAAGATATTCCTGTAGGGTGAGGATATCATCCGGAATCAACAGATCGTCCAGAAAAGCAAGAAATTGTTCAGGTTCTGTTCGCTGCTTAAAAATCGTTGGATCATACGTTACGTTAAGTCTGTTAATGCAGATTCGCTTTTCGCTGGTAAAAGTGCCATCGACATATAATATACCATTATTGACGTGTATCTCGTCATCTTTTGGTATTGGCGCTGATCCGCCGTTAAATAGCTGGATTGCATTAATCAATCTATTGACCTTCTTCGCAATATCAGATGTGATGCAATGATCAGCCAGAATATATGCTATATCGCGACGAAGCATTTGACTGTCGATCTCGCCATCTACGCAGTAGTACTTACCATTAGCGTACAATAGATCACGATTACTAGTGAAATATTGGCAAAACGCAGGCTCGTTAATTTTTCCGGTACTGTCCAACCACTTGATTTTTTCCGGGTTTTGTGATATACTGCATCCTGTGGTGTTGTATGTATTATCAGCCATTAGACACCTCATCTGACGTTTCTCCCGCATCGCGGAAATATCCGATCTCTTCGTATACCTTACGATCTTGACAATAGTAGGTATACTCTTTGCCTTTACCTGTGCCAGTCTTGACTGCAATGCCGAACTTGAGATAACCGTTTTGCAGGCCAAGGCGGACGAATTGCTGGTTTTTGCGCATTGCTGCGGCAATTTCTGCGATCGGGACGTTGCGTCCCGTGAAATTAGGATTATTGTTTTGCATTTTAACCTCCATAGTTTTCTTGTGATGCATTTATTGATCTAAATGCACCTACTTGCTTTTGCTACGTTGTAATAAGAACTATTACAATTAAATTGTATCATAATTTCGCGTTAAGTCAACACATAAGAGCAAAAAAATGAGCTACAATTTATTTTTTTGTATATTTAGCTAATTCGTAGAGGTGAATTTTGTGATATATGACCAATTGATTAAAATATGCGAAATTAACGGAATTAAACCTACGCCAGTTTTGCGTAGCCTAGGTTTGAGTTCCGGCAGCTTAAAAAGCTGGAAAAATGGTTCTGGAGTAAATTCTGATACATTAAAGGCTTTAGCTGACTATTTCGATGTTCCAGTAGATTATTTTTTTGAAGATAATACTTCACCTTGTAATTCTGATATATTTATTAAAAGCAGTGATAAATATCCTGGATTTTCTTTTAAAAATATCTTTAATATTCTAAAAGCACATCCTGATCATATCATTAGCATGATTGCCATGTTTACAGTCGGACCAGGAGTTTTAGAACGTATATCAAAATATATGAGTTGCAATATTGATTGTCTCATCAATACCGGGATTAAGGTAGACGAAAATAATAAAGCTCAAAGTGTAAAATCCACTAAAGAGATTATTTTAGATATTCTGAATGCACTTCCAGGAAATAAAGAGTACAAAAATCTTCAGGTATATATTTCAACTGTCATCATAACAAATCTATTAAAGTTAGGTATAGGAAAAAGCAAACTTATAGAAGCAGGTCTTGTGGTAAAAAAAATTGAGAAATTGTATGATTTCGAAGCAGACTCCAGCACAAAAACACCTCTTAATCTGTCAGATTTGATGAATCTTTCTAATAAGCTTGCTATTAATTACGATACAATGTTGACCGGTAGAGTAGTTAAAATCTCTGAAGATGAGTAATGTAACCGGTTTTGAAGAACTGAATCAAAAAGCTCGTACGTAACAGGATGCGTACGAGCTTTCCTTTGTTCAGTTTTAAGAAGTAGGGTATCCACGAAATCCACTTCAGGTGTACAAAGAATCCATTTCAGGTGTACAATAAATCCATTAAAGGTATCCACAAAATCCACGGTGTACAGAATATTGTTGCAAAAAGCCAATATATAAATTGGCTCTGCTCAAATCACGCAACAATGCGGGTTTATGGGTGCTTAGAGCGATAAAAGGTGCTGTTTCAGTATGAGGGGTAATCAATATATTGTGACTAAAGGTATCCACAAAATCCACGGTGCACAGAACGCTGTAGCAAAAAGTCGATATATTAATTTGCTCTGCCTGAATCACGTAATAATGCGGGTTTATGAGTGCTTAGAGCGATAAAATGTGCTGTTTTAGTATGAGGGTTAATCAATGTATTAAGACTAATGGTATCCACAAAATCCATTTCAGGTGTACAACGAATCCATTTCGGGTGTACAACGAATCCATTTCGGGTGTACAACGAATCCATTAAAGGTATCCACGAAATCCGGCTGAAGCATATTTTGATCAGAAGAAACGAAGAAAATAGCATCTCTATTTGCAAGTATTATAATAACAAACAACTTCTGAATTATTGTCGTAAACTTTATTTTTTCAACTTCCGCTAAGGAATATTTGCGGAAGTTGGAAGGATTTTTATCCCGTTTTTAAATGAAATTACTGAAAAGAAAATTAAGCAGAACAGCAAGGTTTCTCTTTTCAGTAATCGAACATGATACATCGGTTAAGCCAAAATACACATTGGCTTTGCTGAGTATCAGAATATGGAACTCGATATTGCTTCGCTACAACCGTTCTTTTCTTTATCAAGAGTATGATTATAGATCATCGTTGTGTTGATACTCTCATGTCTTGCAAACTGTTGAACTTCGGTAATATCTTTGCCAGCGAGTAATGAGAGTGTTACAGCTGTATGACGCATACTGTGTGCTGTAAGCCGAGGAGTGTCATATCCGGCTTTAATCAGATATTCTTTTACAATTCCACTGACTGAGCGTGAACTTAATCTTTTTCCGTTGTTATTGTTGCTACCGCTTACAAATAGCGGGGAAGTATCTGATTTATCATCTTTTCTTGAGGATAAGTAAGTTCTTATTGCTTTCTCGACTGCATCGGCCAATTTTACATAATCATTCTTCTCAATCTTACCTTTTCCTTGTATAAAGAGGACTGTACTTTCACCGATATTACGTATGTCGCCAATGTTTGCTCTGGTAACTTCAACGGTTCTGAGCCCGCCTGTAATCATCAGAACGATGATTGCATAATCTCTCAAACCCTGTGTAGTACCGCAATCAACACAACTCAGAACATTCTTGACCTGAGCCCCGGTAAGATAGTCTTTTTTATGTTCTTTATCTATTTTTGCTCCTTTAATATGTTCTGCTATATTCGGATAATAACCTTCTTCATTTGTCCAAGTAAAAAATATCTTTGCAGCGGTTATATAATTTTGGATTGTTGTTGGTTTAAGTCCCTTTGCAAACAGATAGTTACGATATGCCAACAAATCTTCACGACGTGGAGAAGTCACATTATTTGACAGTAAGTAGCTAAACATTTGCTTCAATGATTTTTTATATGTTTCTACAGTTTTGGGGCTGGCGTCGAGGTATTTGATGAATTGTTCATACAGATTGATATCTATTGTTTCTCGGTTTTTGATTAATGCATTCGTATGACTAACCATGCTAAGCGATTCCATAACTGCCTCCGTTTAATTTTTGTATACGCATGTTTTCTTCTGCTATTATAGCAGATATGTTGCGTATAAGTCAAGCGTAAGTAGGGTAATAGAAGGCAAGTTCATCTGCGGTTAAACCGAGTTAGTCGCCTTCCTTATTTACCTCGGCTATATGCTTAGCTAAGGGTCAATGTTCCTACTGATTTTAATACCATAGAAAAACCTTCTCCGAGTTCAAAATTACCGAAAAGGCATAAAAATAAGGGCTTTCGAGGTCAAACACTGACTTCGAAAGCCTTTTTTCACTTTATTCAGTTATGGATTTCTGACTTTTCAAGTCCAGCGGCACTGTGGGGTGTAAGCCTTGCGGTGTATGGATTTTGGAAAAATTAAAAGGTATGGCTAAATTAAAAGGTATCATTACCCCTCGATGCTGACAACCGGTACACCGACCTTCGCCACACAATCTATCGTATTTTTAGTTCCGCTTTTTCTCAGTTGAATACGGCTATGGCTCTGAGCGTACACTTTTGTGTATACTTATGATTGGGTTTTGTATACCCTTCATCTCATAACTATTTCCATAAGGCTCTTGTAGCTGTCCACAACATCGTAGATCACGTTATCACTGCTGATAGTCTTGAAATGCTCTCTTGCACAGTGAATCTTGGACTGCTCAATCAGCCGGAGTTGCATGGAGGACATAGAGCCTTTCGTCTCAGCAACAAAGTAGATATGCTTGACGGTGCCTTCATAGAAAGCTATCGCCCAGTCCGGATTATAGTGTCCTACTGGCGTTGCGATATAGAAGCTGTCAGGCAGCTTCACATAAACCGCAACATCTGTGTTGGTGTCCAAATCGGCAGCAAAATCACGCTCGTTTGTGGAATCATACACGATATGATCGTATAGATGCCGCTGCGCTTTCATCGCATTCGTTCCAAGCTTACCCTTGATGGTCGGTTCGGTAAAAATGTCCGTGTCGTAATGTTCATCCAGCACATTGTAGGTGATGTGCTGGATAATTGCAGTTGCCTTTTCATCATTGATTAGGGCGGCTGCTTTGATAATGAACTCTTCCGGATTGAACTTGAACTGCTCAAAAACGGATTTCTCAATGCCGGTCAGAATTGCAACGACTGCCTTTCGCGTCAAGCCTGTCTCTCTGACCAGCTTGCCGATCAGATCATACTTCACGCTGCTGCCCACGCGGATTTGCTTGCTGCTGTCATAAGTAGAAGACTTTGACTTCGAGAATGCACTTCCGTCAAGAAGCGAGTCCTTTGATTTGATCCCATCCATCGCGCCGGTTTCAACTTTGAAGAAGATTTTCGGCACATGAAGATTCCTGTTGATGGAAGCAATCGCCTTGTTTACAAGCTCATCGGTATCAAAATCAACCACATACACAGATTTCGGGCTGATACGTTTCCAGAGAGCTTTGAACTCCGGCATGGCGAGCTTGTCGGAATCAACTTGCAGCTCGACGTTCTTGTCGCGGGCATTCTCCGGCTGCATAGCGCGGCTGTCATAGACGGAATCAAGAATATTGATCACAGAATCGCGGCTGTCCGCCACTTCCTCCGCAACCTGAATCGCGCCGTTTGCTTTGTCGGCATAATATTTGTCAGTTAGTACACCGCGCTTGACATATCCGTTGGCGATCAAATCCTCAAAGATTGCCTGAGCAATATCGCCATCCACAACCTGTTCGTTGCCTCTGGCATCCACAATGACCTTGCCCTTGAAGAGGTCGGCAGTAACAGCCACAGGGCGTCCTGCAACCGCATCGGCAAGCTCACTTTGCAAGCCTTTTGCAAAGCTGTCATAGCTCACGCTGGCAATAACGGTCAGCACATTGATAGAATGAACATCATTGCCGAGGACGTTGGCATCCATACGCTCGCCGTCTTGATTGACGCAAAGGCGCAATCCGCGACCGACCTCTTGCCGCTTGCGAACCTCGCTGCTGCTTTGTTTCAGCGTACAAATCTGGAACACGTTCGGGTTATCCCAACCTTCACGCAGCGCAGAATGGGAGAAAATGAAACGCACCGGGGACTTTTTGGGATCACGATCCAGAAGCAGCTCCTTATTCTTCATGATCAGGTCATAGGCGTCAATATCGTCAGATGTGCCTTCTTTTTTGTCGGAGAGCTTACTGTCAGTCATCTTGCCCTTTTTGTCAACGGAGAAGTAACCAGCATGGGTATCATGGGCAGAAATCGCGTCCAGATACCGTATGTAGTCTTCATCTCCAATTTCCCGCTGCATGGAACTGAGGATGTCGTTGTACTCTTCCTCAAACATATCGGCATAGATGCCGTTAAACGGATGTCCAGCCTCGTCGTACTGCTTGTATTTTGCAACCTCGTCGATGAAGAACAGCGACAGAACTTTGATGCCCTTATGGAAAAGCTGACGCTCCCGCTCCAAGTGAGAAAGAATCGTTTCGCGGATCTGAATGCGTCGGAGCTGGTCTTCGCTGACCTTACCGATCACATCTCCGGCAAAGATTTTGATACCGTTCAGGAACTCTACAGAGTTGTCGCGTCCGTCGATAGACTTGACCACAAAGCCTTCCTTATACTCGTCGAGCTTGCCAGACTCGCCGGAGTTGTCATAGAGGTTGTAGCCAATACCGACCGTGGCGGTTTTCTTGCGAAGTCCCTTTGCTCCAATGTAGTCAAACTGAATGGTCGCTGTCGGGTCAGCTTTGGAAAGGTTGATGCTTTCCAGATAGACAAAGCCCTCGGTTGCCGTGCTGCCGGACTCTGTGATGCCCTTGACGGCGATTTTCTTGACCAGCCGCTTGTTGTACGCCTCCATTGCATCGAGGCGATAGACCATGTTATAGATGCTGTCTGACTTGTGGGTTGCGGAATAGCGCAACGTCAGCAGCGGGCAAAACTCTTTCAAGCGCTCCTTCGTTTGTTTGCCTTCAACAGACTGCGGTTCGTCGATAATCAGAATCGGGTTCGTTTTTGCAATAATATCAATCGGGCGGCGGGAACGGAACTCGTCCAGCTTCATATAAATACGCCGCGCGTCCTTACCCTTGGCATTGAACGCCTGAGAGTTGATAATCATAACGTTTATGGAGCTATCCGACGCAAAGCGGTCAATTTCCGTAAGTTGGGCGGAATTATAGATAAAGAATCGGATCTTCTTGCCGTATTCCTCCGCAAAATGTTCCTGCGTCACCTGAAAGGACTTATAAACACCCTCGCGGATGGCAATGCTCGGCACGACCACGATGAACTTACTCCAACCGTAGTGCTTGTTCAGCTCATACATGGTCTTGATGTAGGTATAAGTCTTGCCGACGCCGGTCTCCATTTCAATTGTCAGATTATAACGACCTTCCAGCTTGTCCGACGGCTTGATCTGATTGGTGCGCTGCACCTTTTGCAGATGCTCCAAAATCAGCTTGTCAGAAAGCTCCGGCACAATGCGTTCATTACGCCAGCCGGTGAAATCCGCATCGTCTGTCATGGTCTGTTGACCGTAGCCCCTGTCCATCATGTAGGTTGGCGTGAGGTACGGCTGTCCGGCGAAAACGTCAATGACTGCTTTTGCCGCATCCGCTTGAAATTTTTGATGTTTGAATTGGAGTTTCATGAGGTTGCCTCCAGTGCTTTAGTGATATATGGCAGTGCTGCAATTCCAACTTGAATGCCTTTCTCCGCAATCCATTTCAAAGCACTACTAATTTTTCCCCAGCGCTTTTCCTTATCTTTTTCAGTGGATATGGAGGCAAGTTTTCCGGACAGCATCTCTTTCTCTTCATCCGAAAGCACGGATTCCGGTAGTTCCTGTATATTGTGAATTGTCTGCTCAAAAGTTACAACTACTGTTGCGCTTACATCTTGATTCACATGTTGTGTTACGGTTACTGCTCCATCTGTACCCTGGAATGGCTTATATAGTCCGGACGCAAGATTCAGTTTATAATTTTGGAGCTTTGCTTTAAGTAGTATGGCATCCCCAATGTAGTCAACTGGTGTACTCGCGCCATAGTGAGTAAAACTGTAATTATCCAGTTCGCTCTTTAATGACTCAATTTCCGGTTCATATACGGCAATAATCTCTGTTTGCAGTTTTTTTGCCTTTTCTGCATTTCTTTTAGTTATGGCATCATCAAGCGCACAAGTGTATCCTTCTAATACCTTTATTTTTTCTTCCATAAAGTGTGTCATAATATGGTGTCCTCCTTAGATCACCCGCACGCGCTTGGAAATGTCGCCCGCGTCCTCCGGCATATAGAGCTTGAAAATCTCAAACACGTTGATCTTCTCCGGGCTGGATGCAAAGCCGGAATCGCGGAAGACAGCACGGAGCGGCTTGCGCTTGGCGATCTCCTTGACCACGCTTTCGGGAATATTCGCGTCAAAGCAAGCGATGAGGTCGCCGTCGTTGTAGGTGTGGACGGTGCAGCCGTCGATCTGCTCGGACTTGTATGGCAGGGACAGCGGCAGACCCCAATCGATCAGGCAGCCGAACAGCAGGTCGAGGTCGGTGCGGTCATCCTTGATGTTGGATTCCAGACCCGCGAGCATCCCCTGATCGTAGTCGTCCGGCGCATAGTAGACGTCTTTCATGTTGGTATCGTCCAGCTTGAGAACGCGGAAACCGATGTCGAGGTCTTGCGTGGTCATGGGGCTTTCTGATTTGATCTTATCCCCGGCGCGGCGGATGCGCTCTTTGCCGATTTCGCAGATATTTTTGTAGCCTGCTTTGTAGGCTTCGCTTGCTTCATCGCACTTTTCCGGAAGCTGCACCATGATGAATTTGCGGTGTCCGCCGTCCTCGGCATTGAGTTGCATGACAGCGTGGGCAGTGGTGGCGGCGCCAGAGAAGAAATCTAATACAATATCGGTGCTTGATAAAGCAACTTTACAAAAATCCATGATAAGGGACAATGGCTTCGGAAAAGAAAATATTTTTCCATTCAAAATATCTTCAACCTCGGCAGTACCTCTACGACTTGAATATTTTGTATCGGTTAAAAGGCTTCGGATAATTTTCTCTTCATGGCGCATTTTTTGTACAATTCGATACTCTCCAGGCTTAACTTCATATCCAATAATTTCTTCGTTCATGTTCTGAAGAGCCTTTTCTTTTCCCCAACGCCAAACAAACTGAACGCCATTTTTTATGGATTTAGGTGGATATACTTCTACACTATGTTCTTTCTTTTCCAAGCCTATCTCGAAAAAGCCCTTATCCAATGGTCTATCTAAATAGATATAAAAGGGGTAATATAAATTAGGCCGATTCAATTTATGAAACGCTTCGTTGCTATTATATAGTGGATGAATATTATATCCTCCATTTTTGTCATGGTATTTGAATGTTTTACTCTCATCCGGAAGCATATTTGACTCCGCTTTCGTAATGTCTTTAGCATAAAACAAACAAAATTCGTGCATTTTCCCAATATGCCCGTAATCACGCGCATTCGGTGTTGAGTTTATGACAAAAGTTCCACAGTGGTTACTTAAACCGAAAACTTCATCACACATCTTCTTTAAGCTATCCATTTCGTTGTCATCGATAGAAATGAAAATAAACCCATTTTCACTTAATAAACTTCTGGCTAACATCAATCGCTGATAAACCATGGAACACCATTTAGAGTGGAAACGAGGGTCACTGCTGTTATTTTCCATGAAGTTTCTATTGCCGTTCTCATCATAGAAGCCAATACCATCTTCATACTCATCTGCGCCCATCATATAACTATCTGGATACACAAATCGATCACTACCGGTGTTGTATGGCGGATCAATGTAGATCATCTTGACCTTGCCAAGATAGCTTTCCTGCAAGAGCTTGAGGACTTCCAGATTGTCGCCCTCGATGTAGAGGTTTTCGGTGGTGTCCCAGTCCTTGCTCTCCGCCACGCAGGGGCGAAGCGTTTTCCGGATCGGCTTGTTGGCTTCCACGATAGCCGCCTTCTTGCCGACCCATGTGAACTCGTATGCCTCGTCGCTGTCCACCACGTCCGGCGAGAGCATCTGTTTCAGCAGCTCAAAATTGACCGCCCGCTTGTACACCTTCTTCTCCGGCGTACTGTGTTCCTCGTCCAGCATCTCCGTGATGCAGTTGGGAAACAGGGCAGCAATGCGGTCTATGTTCTGCGCCGTCAAGTCCGGCGATTCCATGCGTAGTTTATTCATTGGTGGTTCCTCCCTGATAGTTCTTTGATCATCGTTTCAAACTCAAGTATTCTCTCGGCTTTAATCATAAGTCCAAGATTTATTGGGATATGTGTAACAGGAACAGGTACATTCGGTAAATTTGCAAACTGCAAAACACCACGTGCGTTAAATTCATGCCCCCGTAAAGAACACCCAAAAGTAAAATTCTTGTTCCTGCAGCAGCACCTGTTGGCGTTGGATAAATACCCTGATTCAAAATGAAGACCGGAGAGCCGCTTGATCCGGGATAGCACGCCATGTCAAGCAAGGTTTCTTTTCTTCCTTGATAGTCTTTTTTCGGATGGCTGGACGTTATGCCGCGCCGGATAATTGGCTTATGATTATATGAGTCCGACAATCCGATAGGGTATCCAACCATGACAACATCCTCAATAGCAGACAAGTCCGCCAAATTCTGCTTAGTTGGTATAAGATTTGTTTCAAGCGGAATATAAAATATTTTTGTATCCGTTTCACGCAGCTTATTTAATGCTTCTGCTAAAAAAAGGCACCTTAAATCAACATCTTGGTTAGGATGGTGTATCCAAGCGTTACCGGTATATGTGAATGAGAATGGAATAGTATCAAGAGGGTTGCCATTCTCATCTGCCTTGCAAAACTCAAAAACAGTTTTCACGCTATTTTCTACGACATGATTGTTCGTAATAAGCACTGGGACACACGTGCCGGTTTCTTTGTTATGGCACAAGTTAATTATGAAGCCAGTTCCACTGCCGGAAGTTCCATTCGAATAATCGCACCTGATTAGAACAGTCGAATACGTAATCATTTCGGCGAGAGTCATCTCACTTATCCTCCTTGCTTTTTATTGCGATTCCTATATGCCATACGAATTGTCTCAAATTCTTCCGGTTTCTGCTCTAACTCAGCCAGTTTTTCTTTGAGAAATTGGAAGGCAAATTCAGAGAATTTGTGTGTTACCGAGCTTCTTGATACTGTTATTTCCAGATGATATTTCTTTGCCTCTTTCATCTTGTAGTACCAAATCAGCGCGTACAAATCCTGCGTGCTGATATTTAGCTTCTCTGCAAGCTGACGTTGAATATATGGGTGCGTCTCATCAGGATTTCCCTCTGGGACGGGAACTTCTTCCGCTAAGTCGATGTTGCCAGTCACCTTGATAACGGGAATACCGTCCGTTTCACTGAAACTACCCTCCTTGATAAATTTTGCTTTTCTTAGAACCTGTGTCACTAATTTTCGGTCAAAAGCAACATCAACCCCATACGGTGTGCTGATCTTTCCGTTAGAGTAGTTTACAATGCCAAGGTTGGCTGTTTTATTATCTCGAATTACCTCAAATAGTCTCAAAAGTCCCTCACGCTCTTTTGTCGTGCGTTCTTCAATGAGGCGGCTCATTTCTGCAAATTTTATTTTTTCGCTTCTTGCACGATAGCGATAGTAGACATCGCCACTATTTATTTTCTCACCGTCGTTTGGCTTTTGCGCTATAATCGGCTTGTATTCCGCTTCCGCCGTGTATATCCATCCGATTTTCAAGAACTGCTTAGTACCTGTTCCGTCAGTTACAGGCACCTCGATGACAAGCGTACCGCAATCCCAATCCATTGCGGGCGCAAACAGCGAGTTTATTGTCTCAGAGAATTGCTCCTGACTCATATTTTCAAAGTTATCATTTTTTAATCCAACAATCATTCGCGGATTGTCCTTAACGCCAAAAATGATATATCCACCACGATTGTTGGAGTATGCAGCCATAGTCTTTGCGTATTTGGCAGTGCTGTTTTTATTGAAGGATTCCTTGAACTCAACAGTATTGCTTTCGCGGCTTTTCAACGCTCCCGCAGCATTTCTGCTTGACAGCACTTTTCTTACGGTTTCTTCATGGTTCATCCGCTAAAGCACCTCCAAACTCCTTCTCAATTTCTTCAACTCCGCGTTCATTTCCATCCGCCGGTTCAGCTGCTTCTCCCGCCGCATTTTGTTTTCCAGCGCGGCGATCTGCTTTTCAAGCTGCTTCTTCTTTTCGTTCCGCTCGACAGACTCTTTCAGACTCTCGCCGGAATCTGTTTGCAGCGTGTTCCCAGCAATCTGGCGAACAAAATTCTCATACACGCTGTCCATGGACAGTCCTTCCAGCTTCAGAGGAAGGGCATCCTCATCCATCCATTCGGTGGAATAGTAGCGGTTAACTTTAAAGGCTGTATTGCCGCCGGATTCTTCCTTGTAACCGATAACGGCTTTGTACTTGCCTTTGTACTCCAGGATGAACAGTATGTGGTACGGTATTTCCTTGTCGATCTGGCGCATAAAGCTGTCATCCAGTATCTGACTGTTCAGCTTTACCTCGAACACTTCCAACTCGGTCACGGCAGTGCCGGGAGCAAGGTTGGTGGTAGAGGCTGCAATTTTGTTGCGCCAGTAAATTGCTTTTATTTGGTCTATGAACACCTTTTTTAGAGCAGGAGTTATGGTAAGGTTATCATAGAATTTCTGTTTCGGAATTCGTTTGTTGAATTCCGTTGTTTTTGGTAATCCAAGCATAGTTCAATCTCCTTACTTAACCACCAGGAAACAGATGAGTTCAAAATCATTTAGTCCGGAAATATCCGACATAAGTGCGGAAGTGCCACCTGCGGAGAAGAGACTGTCGATATCGTTTTCTTCCTTGGTGTCAATGATGGAGTTGATTGCTTCATTCAGCAGTTCGGAGAATTCTGCCATGTCCCTGCCGTCATTGGTTTCTGCGTTGAATTTACGGCAGAGTTCTGCCAGGGGTTCACTCTTGCCACGGCAAAGCAATCGCACATCATCAAGCAGTTTCTTCGGGTTCAGATAATCGCAGATGATTTTTCCGTCCATACCGATATAAATCATATAGAACGGATGGATGCGGTTCTGATTATCAATGTTCACGCTCTTGTTGATGTTCTTCAGCACGAAGATGACGCCCTCAGGCAGTTCATCGGTAGCAGGAACAACAGCATGGAGACCACGAGGCTTTTTATCCATATCACCGTGGTTCTTTACATATTCGAGCAGATCAAGGCGGAATTCATTCAGTCCCAAGTCCATAATGGAGATGCCTTCGGACATATCTTCGATATCTACCACCTCCTCCTGGAGGCGTTTGAGTTGCTGCTTTCTGTATTCCAGGTCTCCTTTTTCCTCAGCATTGATAAGGTCATCATCACCCGTGGAGGTCATAACCGTAATTTTCATACGGGTCTCGACTCTTGACTTCAGATTGATGTAGTCATCAAGAGTGAGGTCAGGCCAGAAGTTCACTAGCTGGATGTAATTATTTGTGCTGCCGATACGGTCGATACGACCGAAACGCTGAATGATACGTACAGGGTTCCAGTGAATATCGTAGTTAATCAGATAATCGCAGTCTTGCAGGTTCTGACCTTCAGAAATACAGTCGGTGGCAATCAGAATGTCGATTTCTACCTTGCCGTTCGGCATCAGCACATCACGACCTTTAGACTTCGGGGAGAAGCAAGTCAGCACATTGTTGAGGGTTGCCTTGAACTCTTTTATGGTAGTCTTGCCATCAATGTCGCCTGTGATAACGGCGGTATCCAGTCCGTATTTCTTCTTTACAAAAGTGCTTACATTTTCGTAGAGGTATTCTGCAGTGTCGGAGAACGCCGAGAAAATGATAACCTTCTTATTACCAGGATTAATCGGATTCTCGATTTTCCGGGAGAGCAGCGTGAGAAGTTCCTGCAATTTGCTGTCATGCTCCGGTGTAATGTCCGCTACCATAAGTGTCAGCAATTCCAGGACTTCTGCGTCTTGCTGAAGCTCGGTACGCCAGGTCTTATAGTCCATATCTGCAAGGTCGATTTTGACCTTTTTGCCTACAGAAAAATAGTCGGTGTTGCTATCATCCATGTCGAATTCAGATTCCTGAGCTTCGTACATAGTTATGTCGGCAGTACCGTATTTTTCAAAACGGTTTATTGCCTCAATGGTGCTGTCAATGAGTCCCTTGATACGTGTAAGCGTCAACTGGAAAGAATAAACAGAACTTTCCAGCCGTTTCAAAAGGTTGATGCTCATCAAACGTCGGATGCCTTGCTCACGTCCGGTCTGCGTAAGGTTTTCGCCCTTGTTGTGTGTCTGCTCAGCATACTTCTGTATCTTACTTGGAAAAATATAGTTGGATGGTGTGTAGATGCACAAACTTAACAGCATCAGCTGGGCGTATATTTCATTGTAGTTAATGGCGTTTTCTAAATCAGTAAGGCAGGGACGCTTGGAGATAGGTGGCAGCCTTTCCGGAAATTTGCCGATTTTTGCGGAGTTATAATATTTTTCAATATGCTTTCTGGATCTTGCTATGGTTACGCTATCCAAAACTTCAAAGAAGTCAAAATCAAGGGTACGGAGCAGCGCATCGGTGGAGCGTTCCTCTACAGGAAGTTTGCTCCAGGCGTTGAACGCCTTTTGAGCCTGCTTAAAAATATCCTCAATGGATTTCTTGGTATTCAGCTTGGAATTGATGTTTTCGGAGTCGCCTTCATAGGCAATCGCAAGCTGATTTTTCAAATCAACAAAACGGTTATTAACAGGAGTAGCAGAAAGCATCAGCACCTTGGTTTTTACACCGGAGCGGATGACTCTTTCCATCAGTTTCATGTAGCGGTTCTCCACGGTGTTGCTGTGCGTACCGATACCGTTTCGGAAGTTGTGACTTTCATCGATGACAACCAGGTCGTAGTTGCCCCAATTTAGACGGTCGAGGTCAAGACCATTGGAAGTTCCGTGAGCACGGGAGAGATCTGTGTGGAACAGAACATCATAGTTCAAGCGGTCAGATGCAATTGGGTTATTGACATAGTTGTCTTTGTATGTATTCCAGTTCTCAGCCAACTTTTTCGGACAAAGCACAAGGACGGACTTGTTACGGTTCTCATAGTATTTTACAACCGCCAATGCAGTGAAGGTTTTACCGAGACCAACGCTGTCTGCCAGGATGCAGCCGTTGTATTTTTCCAGTTTGTTGATGATGGCGAGAACGGCGTCCTTTTGGAAGTCATATAGCATCGACCAAATCTTGCTCTCTTTAAATCCGGTAGCTTCATTTGGCAGCTCGTCCTCGGAAATATCATCCAGGAATTCACTGAAAACATGGTACAGCGTTGTGAAGTATATGAATTCCGGAGGGTTCTCATTGTAAGCGCTACTAATACTTTCGATGATTTCTTCAGTAACATCCTGCATCTTGGTCTTGTCGTTCCAAAGGGTTTCAAATAACTGCATGTACTGTATAGAGAATGGTGCCTCCATGCGATTGACCATGTTGTAGCTATTATTTCCGCGCTCACAGCCAATATCCACGGTAGTGAAACCGCCCATCGGCATATAGGCGACCTGTTCGGCAGGAGCATCAACGGTCATAAAGCCACCCATATTTTCTCCGGTAATGTTAGATTTGAAGGTAGCTTTCTTACGAATCCAATCGGCACATTCTCTTGCAATGGCTTTCTGTGTCATTTCGTTACGTAGCTTAATTTCAAATTCTGTTCCATACAAGCTGGTTTCACGCGAGAGGCGTGGAATGTAAAATTCGCGCTTTGCCTTGGAAGCCTTCTCCTTTGTAAAGGTTGGGGAGGTAAATATGAAACGGAACTCGTCAACGGAATCAAGCTGTTTTTTCAGTTCCTTGTATGCATACATAGAGAAGCAGGCAGCTGCGATAGAGACCTTGCTGCCTTTGGAAATGGTTGTCACCATATCATCTTTTACGATTTCTTGTATATTGTCATAGATTTTCATAGGTTTACCCATCTTTCCAGGAGTGTCAGCATCATTCGCACCTGTTGCTCCTTACTTAATGATTTCCGCAAGATTATAGTTCACCATAGGTGTACCAAAGAACGGATATTTAATCTTTGATGGTCTCCAGAATATCTTCAATGGTACTATCTAACGCTTTACAAATACGCAGCAGGATATCTGTGCTGATATTTTCTCACTGTCGGTGTTTTGCTTTTTCGCAGTCTATCCATATAGGTGCAAACTGCAATTTACTTTGATTTCAAGTCAAAATTGTCGGCACTTAATTTTTCTATTAACTCCGCATAATAATCAGCATCCTGCAGGATACCATTGACTTCAAACGAAGGCGCATAATCAACTTCATAATGTTCTCCAAATTTAATAGGATTTAGTCCGCTGTTAGCAATTTGGCGCATAGATTCGAAGCTATTCATTGTGAATTGACTAAAATCTCTTACTTGCTTATCAAATAAAAACTATGGATCAACTTTCTCGCCGGCAACTCTCATTATTGTTTATAAAACTTAATCAGTATTGCTGAGTGATACGCAATATCTGAGTATTTACCTATTCGTTTTATAGCATACCACAAAATAGTATAAAATGCAAGAAAAACGTAGCTTTTTAACAAAAAATCGTGCCATAAATCAGAAATTTTGCAACATTTCAGCAAAACGCTTTTTCGATAGTTTCAATAGAAGAGAAGCAAACAACAACTTTTCGTAGCGGAGATGATTTTTCTTTCACATTGTAAGAGTTAAAATCAAGATTTAGCTAAAATTTATGCATCAGTCCGTTTTATTGTACACCTACTTTGCTAGAATTATATAAAAATATACCTGAATGGTAATACAAAGTTTATTTTTGACATTTATTGCACTCTGATTGTCAATACTGTTCTTCGTTTGTATGATATAATAAAGACAAATAAAAAACGGAGGTCAAAAAATATGGAAAGCAAAAACGTATTTGATTCTGTCATGGACTATATCGATGATAGTGTAAAGCTCAGCTATGAAGAAATTTCACGTGGAATATACGAAATATCCGGATATACTGATTTGGATTTCGGAAAATTTCTTTCGATTTTGTCAGAAGGAAAAATTGGTTTGCACAATTATTTTCTGAAAAGAAGGATGTATTTCATTTCTAAGGAACTTGTTGATGATCCAAGTAAATCGGTAGCTGATATTGCACAGGAATACGGTTATTCAGAACAGTCGTCGCTCTCCAGAGCTGTCAAACAGTGCTATGGAATAACACCGGGAAAAATCAGAAAAGAAAAGCTTGAGATGAAGAACGAAAAACTGCAGTTGTCGGATTTCATTAAAGATAATTACGAAAATAACAACAGACTCTGTATTGCGTTGAAAAATGAGATCGGCGACACTTGCAATAATGATTTTGGCTACTTCGAGAGCTTTATCCATGCTATTGATGAGTACGGATTTGATACAGCAACTTGTTGTGCAATTTCTGAAATAAGTGAACGTATTGAAGTTCCGTTCAGTATTTTACTGAATACGTGTTTTGATACAATGATCGATGTTCATTCTCAGAATGATTACATTTCACCAAGAATTGAAAAAGCCATAGATTGCGGTATTTCATCTGAAGAAGAGCTTGAGAAAATTTGTGAATATTATAATTGCAAGTATTACGAGCTTTCGGAAACGATGGTCAAGGAATATCGTAAACACAATGATAATTTCTGAAATAAGAAACATTCATTAATTTTGAATACGGAGGAGAAAGTCTATGAAAGAAACTGAAAGCGAAATTCAGGAGCTTAGCTTGTTTGATTTATCTGAAGAAAAGTCAGCAGATAAATCAACCGGCAATAAACTTGAGGCGGTTGAAGCAGATTTTAAATGCGTTCATAAAGTTGTATGGGAAGATCTTTTCAGTGGGTTTGATGAAATGTACGCTATTACTTATTCATCCGGTATTGATTTTATTAGCAGAGTTCTTCCTAATTTCAAAAACGCTGAAATAATATTTGGTTGTGAGGCTGTACTTGATGACAGTGTTGCAATGGTTATGAGCGTGCAGTTATCTCAGCTGAAATTCGTTACAAAACATAAATCAGCTGATATGCTCGCACAAAGATTAGACAATGAAACACTTAAGTTGTATGTTTCAAGAGCTATAAAATCCCACGAAAAAATATATCTTTTAAAATCATATGACGGCAGAGTTAGGGTGATAACGGGATCGGCTAATTTGTCATATTCGGCATTTAATGGTATTCAGCGTGAAAACATTACATACATGGATAACATTTCGGCGTATGAGTATTATTATGAGCAGTTTGAACGTTTCAAAATGGAGTGTGCTGATAACGTTGAGCATAAATGCATCACTAAACTTATCGCTAAGCCTGATTCTTCAGTGGATGAGTTACTGGATTCTTTGCCTATATCCGCTACAATAAAAGCAAGAAAAGCAGTTATCTTGAGTGAAACGGAAGAGCCGGAATATGTCATTGCAGTCGATGCTGACAAAATATCAAAAGAAATAAAACCACTGATTCCTAAAAAAGATAAGAAAGGACAGATCGCATTATCTCCGGAAGTTCTTAGCAACGTAAAAAGACGGTTAAAAATCGAAAGAACAGAAAGAGAAGAGAAGTTGACAGTAATGCCGAAACTTCGCGTAGATGCAGAGAAAAAACTTTTATCTTTCAATAATAAAGAATGTGATCTACATCCGGAAAGAAGCTCAATTGAATCTGATATTCGCTGTTATATTGAGTATATGGATGGGTTTGATGCTTTTTCCGGGAATGTTGAGAATAATAAGAAAATGTATTTCTTATTCACTAATTGGTTCCTTGCTTCGCCGTTTATGCCATATCTCCGCTTCCAAGCAAACAAATATGGTCAGGATATAAAGCAATTCCCTGTATATGCTATGCTTTATGGAGAAAGTAATGGTGGTAAAACAGAGTTTACAAAGATGTTGTCAAAAATGATGAGCGGTAAAAATGTTACGATCAATAAAAACGGGGCTTTTAATAACTCGACTATCGACCCTTTAAAGCAGAGCAGTGAGGGTGTGCCGATTATAATCGATGATTTGTCAAAACAGCAGTATCAGAATAATATCAGCAATATTGTGAAATACGATGAATGGGGATTGAAAGAGAATTTGCTGTATTATCCCTCTGTAGTCATGACAACAAACGAAATTCCATCAGTAAAAAACGATATTTCTAAAAGGGTATTTATCTGCCATATTGATTCAAGTCTGGATAAAGAAAAAGGTAGAGCAAATTACAAAAAGATAGCGAATTGTGAGAAACACATGAGTAATTCTTTTTATTGTGAATATGTACGTCGGATGTTTGATCGGATAGAAAAAATGGTTGATGATATGATGGGATCTGATGACAGCTATCTGCCGGATATTTTTGCTGAGTCGTCTGAAACGATAATAGAAATATTGAAGGAGATCTTAGGTGATGATCTTCCTAAATACATAAAGCCATGCACATATTCTGACTATTTTGGTAATAAAGCCGTAGGCAGAAACGCTATCAATAAAATACAAAGAGCATGGTACTATGAACCGGAGGCATTTACCATTAACAAAAAACGAGGTATATTAGAATATAGGATTCCCGATAATACCGGTACTTATATCTTGGAGCAGATACGTCAAGAATTGCCTCCCAGTCTGAACGCACAGGTCGTATCAAGAACGATGACAATGAATCTTGACGCAGCGTGTGAGTTTTTTGGTTTAGATTTTAAAATGAATTTTTGGGGCAGGTTACATCGAAGAAAGTGAATTGAATTAAAGCACATCAAGCGTCAGTAAATCATATTCAGAATATTGTCCCATATCCCAAAGTTTTCTGCCGTAGAAAGTCGTTCTATTATACCCCTGAATATCAAACGCAGGCTGTATTGCTTTCCTCCCTTTATCCGAAATCCTTGAAAGTAATATACACCGCCTGAGATACAAGGCGTTAAGTTATTTGACAAGAACAAAAAGATGTGTTATGCTATATGCAATTTACTTAAGGTCAAACATGATGAGTATTTATTACTGAAAGCAAGGAGGCATCGTTATGGCAGAACTTAAAAACTGGTACATTCATTATGACTACGGAGAGTTCATCGCACACGGATTAGCATATGGAAGGGCATCGTATAAATTCAGTGACGGCGCAGGCGTACATACCTCGCCGATAAGCTCGGTGGAAATCGACGAATCAGGGCTTCATATACAGACAAGAAACACGCTTTATTTTTTGGATGAAGACTTCATAAATGTGGATCAACACGATGATTCATTAAAAGCCTTAGCGCAAGAGTTCTTTAAAGACGATCCCGAATTGTTCCTTTCAAAAATTCACAAATGGTTACGCAAGGCACAGGAGGATTTTAAGAAAAATCAAACTTTGCTTGGCAATGATACGGTCTACCTTGAGCTTATCCCGTCTACCGACAGTTTCTTTTATCGTGCGTTGTATAAAGATGAATACGGAAGAGTGCATATCGAAAGAGCAGAGCACCATGTAGGAAATTTTCAGGATTCTTTGATTCTGTGTAAATCGGGTGTGCGTTGGTTTCCAGAAAGTCGGGGTATTAAATTCTACGACAGACTTTACATAGAGGAGCCGCCTAAGGATAAGGTCGGATGTATCAAAAATGTCGGAGTAAAACCGATGAAGATAACATTTGTAACAGATAAGGAAATAATCCTGCAGCCCGGTGAACTCTACAAGGCAGAATAACCCGGGCATCATCTGCAATCATTTTACCGACAATTCAGAACGTTATTAAAAAATTATGGCAAAAATCAGGAGCACAAATGAACTTTTATATATCCGATCTGCATATCGGTCACGAAAACGTAATCAGGTTTGACAACAGACCTTTTGCAAATGCAGACGAAATGAACGATACAATATTTTCTAACTGGAACAGCCGTGTGACTCGGGACGATACCGTGTATATTCTCGGTGACTTTATATGGCACAAGGAAAGCAAATGGTATGATATCGTATCCGGACTTACAGGCAATAAAGTGCTTGTCAGAGGTAATCACGATCCGAGACAGTACAGCAGTAATGTTAAAAATCTGTTTCAGGATATAACGAATATAAAGGAAATTGTGGACGAGGGCAGGCACGTTCTTATGTGCCATTATCCGATACCGTTTTTCCGTACTGATTTTTCTGAAACGTCATATATGCTGTACGGTCATGTGCATACTACAAAGGAATATGATTATGTAAAGGGACTCAGAAAGACGTTGGCGGCAAACAGGGATGTACACGGAACTCCGCTTACTAATTTCATCAATGTAGGTGCGATGATGCCTTATATGAATTACACACCGAGAACTCTTGATGAGATAATTGCAGGCGATGAGGGATATCGTAAGTCCGATGAATATTAAAACAGCTTTGTGATATTATAAAGAAAGACCGCCTTGCTATCATCAGATGCAAGGCGGCCTTCCTGCGTTAACGCAAGCATAAGACTTAATTGTTTGCTCGGAGTAACCGTCTGCAAAGCAGCGATTCCTCATATTTGATTTTATCATAGCTATTGCGTGATGTCAAGACGATATCAGAGTATTTTTGCATCTGAAAGGAGAAAAATATGAAGGAAGTAAATCCAGAAACTTTCACAACAGATATTTCAGACATGAACAAAAGAAAAGCATTTGCCACGCTGAAAGATTTTGTTCTCAGTGACGAATGCTATCAAGGAAAAATTCTTGCTGTTTGCGGCTTGAAAAGAACGGGTAAAACAACTCTTTTGAAGCAGTTACTTTGCGATATTGTCGCATATACTGCGTCCTGTGCTTTTTTAGAAATGCAGGACAGCGATACAATGAAAATGCTTGAAAGAAGAATTGAAGAAGAACAAGCAAAAGCAAAAGGTAAGACGGTTATATTCATCAATGAAATAACCAAAGTGTCCGATTTTATCAATAATTCCTCCGTGCTTGCGGATTGCTTTGCGAAAGCGGGTGCAAGAATAATATCTCAGGAACGGACAGTTTAAGCATTGCTTTTGCAGAAGATTATGAGCTGTATGACAGAGTGCGAAAAGTCAATACTACTTATATTTCTTTTGCGGGATACCACACACTTTTCCCCTCGGAAGATATAAACGATTATATTCGGTACGGAGGTTTGTTTTACAAAAATGAAGCCGAAAAATCCACAATCAGATATGAAAATATACTGAGCTATCTGCACGATGCAGTTACTATGAATATTGCAAATTCATTAAAGAATAACGCCGATATAGATGAGAGAGATTCCGCATTTAAAAATATCAACGAAACCGAACTTAAACGCATTACAGAAAAGGTTGTAGGGTTGTATAGCGGTTCGACGGACGGAGAGATTATTACCGCTTTGACAGATAAAAAAGATAATGCCGAACAATTCGCCCGGATGCTCGGTTCGGGTAAAAATGCCGATTGTTACATTACCCCACAGATGATAAAAGAGCTTGAAAAATGGCTGAAAGAAATCGGTTTTCTTGCGTTTATCGAAAAAAGAACATTCACAAATGTATCGGGAGCGTGGAAAAAACTGTCTCCGACTTATGAATATCATATAGTACAACCTGCTGTCAGATACAGTTTTCTGAAAAAAGCAGCTGAATCTGTGAAAGAACGGTATCAGCACCTTGATAAGCAAAGGCAAAAAGAAATGGCGGAAACTCTGAACCGTAATATGTTAGAGGAGATAGTCGGACAGACGGTTATCTTTGATGTTATGAGCTCTTTGCCTGACGAACGCTATATCGTCTGCAAGCCCGAATTTATGCACGAAAATCGCCTTATCAACGGTTATGATATGCTTATTTATGATAGACAGGAAAACAGTTACAGATATTTTTTGATAAGACGAAAGTCGGATGATTATGCCGATAATATTGAAGAAATAACGTCGGTAGCGGAATCGCATTTCGGAGAATGTAAAAGCGTCTGTATGCTGTACGTCGAAAAATCTCCGAACGGTTTTGCCGGCAGGGAAGGTTATAATATATCCGATTTCCTGATTGCCGTAGATAAATACAGGGATATGGATAAAGTAATGCGATAAACTTGAGCTTCTGCTTTTGCTGTAGCAGATATATTTCGCATTATGAGCGTTTATATTTTCAAACAAGCTATGCATTGACAAACGCAATTTGATATGTTAAAATCCAAATTAACAAGGTGTATCTGTTCGGATTCATATATTTATAACAGGTGGTGATTTAGTGTCATATACGCAATATAATTTCAAAAGAGATTTTTTCTATGAAGCTGAAAACGCAATAGAAAACAGTAGTATCACGTTTATTACCGGTCCGAAGAAATGCGGGAAAACGGTATGTCTGCGTCAGCTGGCTGATGCTTATGAAAATGCGCTATACATCAATATGAAGCATGATTTTGATACAGATGAAAAACGGAATGATATTGTAAGCAGTGCAGCAAACAGCATAGCTAACGGTCAGAAGATAATTTACCTTATCGACGATGCCGAATATTTGGCACTACCTGATAAAGATATAGCAAAAATAGCCGGTGCGTACAGCAAATATGATAATCAATGCACAAAAGTGGTTTTTGCCGGCAGTCATTCAGAATTACTTGAGTTTTGGGGGCATATCGCTTGTGGCGGTAATGCGTCTTTTATAAGAGTCGGCTTTCTGAGCTTCTCCGAATGGCTGTCGTTCAAAGGAATGACAGATGTTTCCAAGAGGGCATACGCAGACTTTTTGCACGGCTGTAAGGAGTTTTGCCAAGGCTTTGATAATACAGAAAAATATTTGCAGGATTACCTTGATGAAACGGCTGAGCTTGCTGAAAAGCCTTTAGAGTATATTACCGGAGCAGAAACCGAAAGCGTTAACGTTAATACTATTCTCGATGTCTTATGTTCCTCCCTTAAAGAGCAGATAAATAATGCTGACATTTCAAAAATTCATACAGGCGAACTTGAAAAATCAGTATCAGTAAGCAATTATGACTGCAAGAAAGCTATACGTTTTTTTGTCAGACAACAAACTTGCAACGCTGACCTATATTACCGATAAGCCTACAGCCGATCCGTATATAACACAGAAATTTCTGAAGCCGTCAAACGAATTGTACAGAAACCCCGAGGTGTTTTCAAGGCTCAGACTTACTGTTGACTATCCGATGTTCTGTATTGATCTGATAAATTGTGCAACAAAAGTTGCAAACCCGGACAAGATTTCCGATGATATTTTAAGAACAATCGTAACAGCTCATATCAGGAGTTTGCTTTCCTGCAGCGGCGTGTTTGAGTATGAAAATAGTCCCGTATCAACGGTTTTTATCGGCAACAGCGGATATTCGGTTGAAGTGTTGCTTTCAGATGACATCGCTTTTTCACATAGTCTTGATTCGGTTCCCGAAGATTATGAGAAAATTATTCTGACAAGAAGCAGGGAAGAGGCACTTAACAATGTGCGGTTGATACCGTATTACAGATTTATTTTTGATAAATCCAATAACAGAAAGAAGGTTTAATATGAAAATCAATGAAAAAATCCGTACTTTACGCATAAGAAGCAGACTTACGCAAAATCAGACAGCAGATTTTCTTGATGTAACACCATCGTTTATCGCAGATGTTGAGAACGGAACAGTCGCTCTTACTGCGGATATGGTGAACAGGCTGTCGGCACTTTATTGTGTGCCTCTTGAAGATCTTATCAGTGATAATGAAGAATGTTTGCAAAACACCGATGACCTCAGCGAATATTCTGTCGACAATCTGAAAGCAATAGCGGATGTCAGCAGGATAGCACTGAATGCAAATTTTATGACAAGAAGGCTGAAAGCAAATAAAGTGCTATAGAACGAAAACCGCCTCTGAGTAATCTAATACTAAGGGGCGGTTTTGGCGTGCTATTCTACGAGTATAGCTTGAACTGTATCGAAACCGGGATGCTTGATGTAGAAACGATCAATGCAATCCTCGATTTCTTTTCTGGAGTCTGAATCAATATAATACACTTCTGTAATGATTCCATCCAGTGCTTTGAGGTCGGCATCGTCATGTAATTTACCGTTTGGCGTCCGAATGTTCTGACGACCGGTTACTTGTACTTTTTTCATAGCTTTCACCTCCTTTGTTAGTATTTTAGCATCTTTTTAATATTGATGTGCGGTTTTCGGTGCATTTGGATAAAATTGTTATTATATTAATGCAATGTGTAAAAGAAAATAGCGGTATATTTATTTGACTTTTGAATAAATTGCACTTATTCGGCAAAATTAAAGTAGAAAATGTTTTGATTAAGAAGTTTATGAATTAGATTTTGAAGAAATATTGCAAAATATAATTGACATTGCCCGTTGGTAATGGTATAATTAACGAATGAACATAGAAAATGGAGGGATCAGTATGTTGCTTAGCTTTACTGTAAGCAATTATAAATCGTTTAAAGAGAGTAACACCCTTTCTATGGTGCCTGCACCGAAGCAAAAAGGACTTGACTATAGTATATGCAAAGAGAAAATCGGAAAAACGAGCTATAAAGCTTTATGCTCAACTGTAATGTATGGTCCGAATGCTTCAGGCAAAACAAATATAATCGGTGCTATGGATACATTCCGTGCAATTGTGCTTCGTGGAAATATACGTAACAGCGAAGAACAGGCATCTCCAAATGCGGCTGCCTACTCGCTTGAACTTATTCCTAACAAGGATATATCCGCTCCCGTGACGATGGCGATTGAATTTATTGATAATGGTGTTAAATACAAGTATGAAATAACACTGGATATCGGGTTATTTCTTGAAAGAGACAAGAAAAGAAAAATATTGTCGGAAACGTTTTACGTTAATAATGTAATGGTTTTTCAACGTGGCGAAACTATAAAAATAGGAAACTTATCGCAGATCTCATCTTATCTGATAGAAGCGGATATAAGCAAGAACAGAAGCTTTGCTGATATTTCCGAAAAATCACTTTTAGCAGATGAATTATTTCTCACCGGTGCTTTTAAACTCTTGTTCGCTCCTAAACTTGTACAGCAGTTTACCGATTGGATAAGCGAAAAGTTCATGGTTATATACCATGCGAATGAGGTTCAGTTTATCAATAGATTTGCTGATCCTAAGGAAAAAACAATATACATTGATACAACCACACAGCAAGCCGCTAAACTTTTTGGAATCAATTCCAATGGTATCGGGTATTTTTCAGGAGATGACGGTACTATGAAGCTTTGCTCGGTAATTGATAATTTAAATATTGCTAAAGGAAAAGGCGTCGTTATTCAATCCGATATCTATGAGTCATATGGCACACTGCGATTTGTAAACATTTTTCCTTTGATAATACGTGCCTTAGATACCGGAAGCACACTTGTTATAGATGAATTTGATGCGTCTATTCATCCAATCGCACTCATGAATATAATCAATATTTTCCATAATGATGAGGTGAATACTCGTCACGCACAGCTGATATTCAATACGCACAACCCGATTTTCCTGAATTCAAATATGTTCAGACGTGATGAAATAAAATTTGTAGAACGTGATGATACGACACACGAAAGTTCTATTTACGCATTGTCAGATTTCGGAACGTCAGGGAAAAATGCTGTACGCAAGGGTGATGATTATATGAAAAATTATTTCGTTGATCAATATGGCGCTATCAACAATATTGATTTCACCGATGTGATCAAAGATGTTCTTGGTGTCAATGGAGAGAGTTCGGATGAGAAAACTAACTAAAAAGTATTATTTCTCAGTTGAAGGCGAAACTGAAAAATGGTATCTGGATTGGCTTCAAGACTTGATAAATAATTCAGATGCGTCATGCAAAGTGTCGTTTAATTCAAAAGTGGAGAAAGATCCTGTGAAATATGTAAAGGGGCTTTCAATCCAAGGCAAGACTACAGTATTTCATTTTTATGACTATGAAAGTAATGAAAGCGATTATCAGAAACAATTTGAAAAGGTAATGGATAGAATGCGTGAAGCCGAAAATCTCGGAAAAACAATTAAATATCAGTTTGGATACAGCAATTTTACTTTTGATTTATGGATAGTATTACATAAAGCGGATTGTAACGGTATGCTCACTGACAGAAGTAAATACCTCGAGAAAATTAATAGTGCTTACTCTGAAAAATTTGAAACGATGGGTAAATACAAGACAAGAGATAACTTCGCCGGATGCTTAGCGAAATTAACTCTTGATGATGTTTGTAATGCCGTTAAGCGTTCAGAGAAAATAATGAGGTCAAATAAAGAATTATACAATTTGATGTCATATAAGAACTTCTCATATTATCGTGAAAACCCTTCACTTGAAGTAGGCACAATTATCGGTAGCATTCTTAGAGAATGCGACGTTATGTGATATTGAACACGCTTTCCTGCTGAACGCATATAGTCCGTCCTATACCGCCCCGTATACATTTAACGTATTCAGCAGCGTATGACACAAAAATGACGCAAAATAATTACAAACGGCTCTGTTGTGCGAAATATCAGCAAAAATAGCTTCTGTTGAGGAAGCACTGAAGGCTTAATCAGTAACATCGGTACAAGATAATATGCTATATAAGGCGGTCGCTGTTATGGCGACCGCCTTTTTGCATAAAAATCGCTCAAAAAAGCCGATGAAACGTTAAAAACTATATCAACCCCACTACACATTAAAAATAAATCAGAAAAATCCAAAGGCGGATATGATATGCATGTTGCGTCTTATTTGCCGTTATGCTATAATTTAATCAGAATCAATTGGGAGCGTGAGAAAATGCTCAGTGCCATATATCCTGTTCCGGCAAGCGAAGTCAGGCTGCCGTTTTATCTGTTGGGAATAGGGAGAACATCGCCCGAATTTCACGTTAAGCGTGATAAGGGACTTACCTCGCATCAATTTCTGTATACTGCAAAAGGCTGCGGTATTTTAGAAGTCGGTAACAGAAAATATAAGCTCGAAAAGAACTCCTTTATGTATCTTCCGCCCGAATTGCCTCACGAGTATTATCCGGAAAATGATGAGTGGAATACCTGCTGGATGATTTTCAGAGGCGACTTTCTTAAGGGCATTATGAATACAATGGGCTTCATCGGCGAAATGGTCGCAACGGATGCCGACCTTACAGCCTTTGAAAAGATATTCGGCAGAATATACAGTCTTGCGGCGGATAATCTTCATAACGGCGAAAAATGCTCGTTGCTGATATATAACGCTGTGCTGGCGGCAAAAGAGATACTCGGCGGTAAGCAGGAAGAAAACAACACGGGAAATCTCATAGCTGATAATGCTGTCAGATATATAAACGAGCATTACGGCGATGATATTACACTAAATGAGCTTGCCTGCCTTTCCGGCGTTTCACCGCAGTATTTCGACCGTGTTTTCAGAGAACGACTTAATATGCGGCCTATGGAGTATATCGCTCGTGTCAAAATCTCAAAAGCCAAGTCTATGCTTCTTGATTGTGATATGTCCGTGACACAGCTTTCAAAAATTCTGGGGTACACCAGCCCCACATACTTCGGAATCGTATTCAAAAAGTATGAGGGGATTTTGCCTTCCGAGTTCAGAAAAAACAGCGGTAGTGTAATTTAGTTTCAAAAAGTTAGAGTTATCATTAATTTAAGATTGACGGCGGACGTTTTCCGATATATATTTATATTGTGATTTTATATCGGGAGGGGGTGCTTTTGTTGACATTTAAAACAAATAACCTCACTTGCCATCAGTGCGGCGATTATGTGCACCGCAGTTAATACTGTATTTGCGGAAAATAATAACAGAGGTGATACGGTGAATATTAAAATTGACGGCAGTAAAGCAAACACAAGTGAAAACTTCCTCTACAGAGGACAGGGTATGATCAGCTGTAACGGCTCGTCAAGGCTTTTGCTTGACTATAAAGAGAAAAATCCCGAAAGCTATAGCAAGATACTTGAACATCTTTACGGCAAAAACGGACTTAAATTTACTCACTTCAAGGTGGAAATGGGCGCCGATGTAAATACATCGTCCGGTACAGAGCCTGCGACCATGAGATACGAGGATGAAAAAGCCGATGTGACCCGTGGGGCAGGTTTTCAGCTTGCCGCCGATATTAAAAAGATAAATCCTGATGTAACGCTTGATATGCTGTGGTGGAGCGAGCCTAAATGGGTATCAGATTCAAGTGATGTTTATGCTGCAAGATATAAGTGGTATAAGCAAACGCTTGACGCCGCTTATGAAACCTACGGTCTTGTGTTTGATTATGTAAGTGCGAACCAGAATGAACGTGCCGTTGATACGGATTGGATAAAATACCTTTCAAAAGCTCTCAAAAGCGAAAAGGACTGTCCGTATGATTACTCTGAGATCAAGATAGTTGCGGCGGACGAATGCGGCACTTGGGGCATATCAAGGCTGATGATGAAGAATAAGGAGCTGTGTGATGCGGTCGATGTGATCGGTTCTCACTACACAAGCTTCGCTGATGATACTACAAAAAAGCTTGCGGAGGAATACGGCAAGGAATTATGGTTTTCCGAGGGAAGCTCACCTATGAACTATGCACAGTCGGCTTACCGCTTTGACGAGGGTAATTCCGGACTTACAGGTCTTAACGGTGTGCTTGACATTGCAAACCGCATGATTACAATGGTGAGCGGCGGATATATGACGCTGTATGAATATCAGCCTGCCGTTGCAGGATATTATGACGGCGTTACATATTGCCACAAACAGCTTATAAACGCCTGCACTCCCTGGAACGGCTATTATACCCTTGACAGCGGATATTATATGAATCTGCATTTCTCACAGTTTATGGATAAGGGCTGGAGCTTTATATATGACGCTTGTTACGGCGATGCAAAGGTCGGCGGTGACGGTCACGCACTGGTTGACGCAAAGTACAGCTATATCACCGCTTGCAGTGCGGAAGGCGATTACAGCACGATTATTACAAATACGACATCGGAGCCTATCACATATAACTTTGAGATAGCAAACCTCGCAAAAGCGGATAATGAAGTATATGTATGGGAAACAAGAGGTCCTGATGAGGGTCAGGAGTACAATGCTAATTATTTCAAGAAGATTTCGACAGTTACTCCCGAAAACGGCAAGTATTCGGTTACGATAAAGCCTTATTCGATGATAACAGTTTCCACTGTAAATATCACCAATTACGCATCTGACGCACCTGCGGAAAGTGAGAACACATTGCTGGCGCTTCCGTATTCCGATGATTTCGGTTATTCGGACGAATTCCTTTCATCAAGAGGAAACGCACCGCTTTATACGACCGATGAGGGCGGCGCTTTTGAGGTTGCCGAAAAGAACGGCGAAAAGGTGCTGATGCAGAAGATTACAAAGGATATTAAGGCTAACGAATGGGGCGGTACACCTGATCCGACAACTAATTTCGGCGATGACCGCTGGTATAATTACAGCGTAAGTGCGGATATACTTACAGACGGAGAAGACAGCTATGCAGGCATAGGTCTGAGATATATCCTTGCAGACAGCGGAAGGAGCGGTTACAGCGTTACACTTTACGAAAACGGCAACTGGATTTTCTTCGGCGGAAAGAAGAAGGTTCTTGACGGAAATATAGCAGACTTTGATTCGTCAAAGTGGCATAATGTAAAAATTTCCGCACTGAACAATGATATAACAATTTCAGTCGATGGTAAAAAAATAATTGGTTATAAGGCTGAGGAGGGCGGCTACAGTGCAGGAAGAGCGGCACTCTACAGCTCATATAACAATTGCTGTTTTGATAATGTCAAGGTTGAGGCAACCGACAGCGTTCAGCCGTATGTGAACAAGTTTGATAATTTCGACAACATATTTACTTACAGCGAAAACGGCTGGGAACACAGCACTATGGACAGCTTCAAAAACTACAAACGTACAATTTCGCATGGCACTGAAGGAGCTTATTTCACCGTTGACTTTGAGGGAACAGGCATTATCCTTACAGGCGTACAGAAAGGCGACACGGTTGTAAGCATTGAGGTTGACGGCAAAACCGTTAATAAGGAATATGTCATATCAAAAATCAGCAACAGACAGTCGTTCTTGCTGATAAACGGCTTGGAGCAGGGCAGTCATACTCTTAAATTGACTGTCGTAAGCGGAAACTGTTCTGTCGATGCGGCACAGGTGTTGTACGATTATGAGGCTGTAAATAAAGCCGTAATAAGCGAAACGTCATCGGTAGCCGAAAGCACAGATTCATCCGACAGCGTTCCCGAAGATAACGACAAATCAGCAAAAAGCAACGGCGGTAAAGGCTCATTCCCGTTTGTTCCCGTTGCCGTAGGAGCGGCTGCTGTGGCTGCCGCAATCGGCGCAGGCGTTGCGATAGCAAAAATGAAAAAGAAGAAAGATTGATAATCAGGAGGGTATATTATGTCAAGATTTGAGATAAGAGATAAGTTTTATTTGGACGGGAAACCGTTCAAGGTAATTTCGGGTTCAATACATTATTTCCGCACCGTACCGGAATATTGGCAGGACAGGCTTGAAAAGCTCGTAAATATCGGATGCAATACAGTTGAAACGTATATTCCGTGGAATTTTCACGAAACTGAAAAAGGAAATTTCAATTGGAACGGAATGCATGATATCTGCCGTTTTATAGAGCTTGCTGATAAACTCGGACTTTATATGATTATCAGACCGTCGCCGTATATCTGTTCAGAGTGGGAATTCGGCGGATTGCCTGCGTGGTTGTTAAAAGACCGTGCAATGCGTCTGAGATGCTCCTACAAGCCGTACCTTAATGCAGTGGACAGTTATTACAGCGTTCTTATGCCAAAGCTTGCACCTTATCAGATTGATAATGGCGGCAATATAATTATGATGCAGATTGAAAATGAGTATGGCTATTATGGAAATGACACATCATATCTTGAGTTTCTGAGAGATACTATGCGTAAGTATGGCATAACTGTACCGTTTGTGACATCTGACGGCCCGTGGAGTGAATTTGTTTTCAAATCAGGTATGGTTGACGGTGCATTGCCGACCGGCAATTTCGGCTCTTCTGCTGAATGGCAGTTTGGTGAAATGCGGCGTTTTATCGGAGAAGATAAACCGCTCATGTGTATGGAATTCTGGAACGGCTGGTTTGACGTCTGGGGCGAAGAACACAATATCACAGCACCTGAAAAGGCAGCTCAAGAACTTGATATTCTGCTCAAAAATGGCAGTATGAATTTCTATATGTTCGAGGGCGGAACAAATTTCGGGTTTATGTCCGGAAAGAACAATGAGAAAAAGACAGGCATAGTGACATCGTATGATTATGATGCACCCTTGACAGAAGATGGTCGAATAACCGAAAAATACGAAAAGTGCAAAGAGGTGATTTCTCGTTATACCGATATAAATGAAGTCCCGCTTACAACACAAATAAGACGTCTGGAATACGGAAAAATCCGATGCACCGCAAAAACCGATCTTTTCAGCACACTTGACAGTATCTCAGACCCGGTAAAGTCGGTGTACCCGCTGAGCTTTGAGGAACTGGACTGCTATTACGGTTATGTTCTTTACAGATTACACATCAGGGAAAACGAAACAGTCATCACTGTGAGATGCGAAAATACCGCAGACAGAGTACAAGGCTTCAGAAACGGCAAGTATGCGTTTACGGCTTTTGCCGAAACGATAGACGAACAGTTTGAGCTTGCTGAAAAATCCGCAGGCGGAACAACAGATCTACTTGTTGAGAACATCGGCAGAGTTAACTTTGGCACAGGGCTTGAATGCCAGCACAAGGGCGTTCTCGGCGGAATAAGAATTAACGATCACAGACAGTATGGATTTGAAATGTTCACACTTCCACTTGATGAAAATCAGCTTGGCAGAATAGACTATAACCGTGGTTACAATGACGGTGTACCGGCATTCTATAAATTTGAATTTGAAATAAGCGAAATCGCTGATACATTTCTGGATACCGATGGCTTCGGAAAGGGTGTTGCGTTTATTAACGGATTCAATCTCGGCAGATTCTGGAATATAGGCCCTCAGAAAAAGCTGTATATCCCGGCTCCGCTTCTGAAAAAAGGTAAAAATGAAATAGTAATTTTTGAAACCGAAGGAAACAGCGCAGACAGCATCACTTTGTCCGATAATAACTGATTTATGTAAGCCTCTGCTTTGTTGCAGAGGCTGTTTTATCAGCTATTGACACATATGTTATAATAACCTCAGACATAAAATCCGCCGAAAGCGGATTTTGCCGTGCTATACACGGCTTGCGGCGCACCGCAGGTCTGAGAACATTTTAACATAAAAACTTTTGCCAAAAAGGCAAAAGGCGGCGTTCCGCCGTGTCGGTTGACACCGACATTTTTTATGTTATAATAATATTGTATATACCAATCTCTGAAAGGAAAAATTTTCATATGCAAGAATATGTAATGGGAAACGGTGCGATAGCACTGGGTGCGCTTGCGGCAGGTGTAAATCTTGTTGCAGGCTATCCCGGTACACCGTCCTCCGAAATACTTGAAACCATTTCGAAATACCGGCACGACGGCGTATATATCGAATGGTCTGTAAACGAAAAAGCCGCTATGGAAGTAGCGGCGGCTGCGGCATACAGCGGCGCAAGAGCAATGGTGACTATGAAACAGGTGGGACTCAACGTTGCCGCCGATCCGCTTATGTCACTCGCCTATGTAGGTGTAAAGGGCGGTATGGTGATAGTGTCGGCTGACGACCCCGGTCCTATATCTTCACAGACGGAGCAGGATACCAGAAGATTCGCTGATTTCTGCCGTATACCCGTGTTTGATCCGTCATCTCCCGAAGAAGCGTATAAGATGATAGGAGAAGCGTTTGAGTATTCGGAAAAATACAACACTCCCGTTTTATTCAGACCTACGACCCGTGTCTGTCACGCCTATGCTTCGATTGATAACTGCGATAGCCCTTCACCTAAAAAATACGAGGGCTTTGTAAAGGATTCAAAGAAGTGGGTAATTTTCCCCCGCCTTTCTTTTGCAAATCACATTATGATAGAAAAGCGTAACGTTGAGATCGGTAAGGATTTTTCGACCTACAGTGCAAACAAAGCCGAAGGCGGAAACTCGGAAAAAGCGGTTGTCACATCGGGCATCAGCTACGCATACACAAAGGAATGCCTTAAGGATTATCCTGATGTAAAGCTGATAAAGATTGCTACGGCATATCCTTTCCCCGAAGATTTTGTGCTTTCATCTCTTGAGGGTGCGAAAGAAGTTCTCTGCATAGAGGAACTTAGCCCGTTTATCGAGGAGCAGATTCTGAAGCTGGCAGGAAAGCACGGTTTACAGCTCAAAGTGTCCGGAAAACTCGACGGAAAGGTTCAGGCAGGCGGTGAAAACAGCACAGATAAGATTGCCGCTATACTCGGTGACTTTTTAGGAAAAGATTTCACGGCGGAGGGCTACGATCTGTCGGACGCTCCTGCGCTTCCCGTTCGTCCTCCTGTGCTTTGTGCAGGTTGTCCCCACCGTGCGTCATTCTATGCGGTAAAGCAGGCTATGAAAGGCAGAAAGGCATATTTCTGCGGCGATATAGGCTGTTATACTCTCGGAAACGCAATGCCTCTTGATATGGTTGATACCTGTCTTTGTATGGGTGCGGGCATCACTATGGCGCAGGGCTTTAACCATACGGACAGTGACGGTGTATGCTTCGGCTTTGTCGGTGATTCCACGTTCTTTGCGTCGGGCATCACGGGCGTTGTAAATGCGGTACATAATAACGCAGATATGATTCTCTGCGTGCTTGATAATTCCACAACGGCGATGACAGGTCATCAGTCACACCCCGGTCTTGATAACAACCTTATGGGACAGATAGTTGACAAGATAAATATCGCAAAGGTGCTTGAGGGTATCGGTGTTAAAAAGATAATCACGGTAGACCCGCTTGACCTTGACGCATCTGTAAAGGCTGTCTGTGAATGTGCGGATATGCCCGGTGTGAAGGCTGTGATATTCAAATCACCCTGTATAGCAATATCTAAACCTACGGCAAAATGCAGAATTTCCGACAAGTGCATACAGTGTAAGAAAGGTATCCGTGAGATTGGCTGTCCTGCTCTTATTGTCGCAGACGGTAAGGTGACAATCGACAACAATCTCTGCACAGGATGCAAACTTTGCGCTCAGATTTGCCCTGTAAACGCTATAGGAGGTGGAGCCGATGAATAAAAACATACTTATCTGCGGTGTCGGCGGACAGGGAACCGTGCTTGCGTCAAAGATTATAGCGGCATCAGCTATGGATGAGGGCAGTGCAGTGCATTCTGCAGAAACCATAGGAATGGCACAGCGTGGCGGTTCGGTAACGAGCCATGTAAGGATAGGCGAGGCATATTCTCCTCTGATCCCTTACGGCACAGCCGATATGATACTTGCCTTTGAACCTGCAGAAGCTGTTCGTAATCTGATATATCTCAAAAAGGGCGGTATCGTTATTGTAAACAGCGTTCCGGTAAAGCCTGTTACAGAATCGCTTGCCGATACAGGCTATGACGGAACCGCAATGCTCGAATATCTTAAAAGCAAATGCGGCTGCGTTGTTATAGACGCAAAGAAGATATGCGAACCGTTCGGCTCGTCACGATATTTCAATATTGCGATACTCGGAGTAGCTGTCGGCACAGGCAGGCTCGGCATATCAAAGGAAACCATACTGAAAGAAATAGAAAAACGTGTACCTTCAAAATTTGTCGAAACGAATAAAGCGGCATTTTTTGCAGGATACGGCGAGGGTGAAAAATATGAAACTGAATGAGAAACAGCTGGCGATGGTTGACGCTCAGATAAAAAGACTTATCAAGACGGACAGCTATTACGGAAAGATATACAGAGATGCCGGAATTGACGGCGTTTCAAGCCAGGAGGACTTTGAAAAGCTCCCCTTTTCGAGCAAGGCAGATCTGAGATATGCTTATCCGCTCGGAATACAGGCTGTACCCGATGAAGAAGTGGTGCGTATCCATTCTTCCTCAGGCACAACGGGTAAGCCTGTAATTATCCCTTATACAGCCAAGGACGTTGATGACTGGTCACTGATGATAGCACGTTGCTATGAAATGGCAGGTATCACCGACAAGGACCGCATACAGATTACAGCAGGATACGGCCTGTGGACAGCAGGAATCGGTTTTCAGGCAGGCTGTGAAAAGCTGGGCGCTATGGCTATCCCGATGGGACCGGGCAACACCGATAAACAGCTTCAGATGATGGTAGACCTTAAATCGACGGTTCTTACAGCAACATCTTCTTACGCTTTACTTCTTTCTGAGGAAATAAACAAACGCAATATGCGTGATAAGATTTATCTTAAGAAGGGCATTTTCGGCTCTGAGCGTTGGAGCGATAAGATGCGTAACTACATAAAAACTGAGCTTGGCGTTGAAATATACGATATTTACGGTCTTACCGAAATATACGGACCAGGTATAGGCATAAGCTGTGCAGAAGATGACGGTATGCACTACTGGGACGATTATATTTATATTGAAATAATCGACCCGAAAACAGAAAAGCCCGTTCCCGACGGGGTAGAGGGCGAGGTAGTAATTACTACTCTTGTAAAGGAAGGCGCACCGCTCCTGCGTTTCAGAACGCACGATATATCACGCATTATTCCTGAGCCTTGCAAGTGCGGAAGTCATTATCCCAGACTCGACACGGTAAAGGGACGCAGTGACGATATGTTCAAGGTACACGGCGTAAATATGTTCCCGAGCCAGGTCGAAGAAATACTCGGAATGGTTGACGGCGTTTCAAGCGAGTACAATATCAATATTGCACACGATGAAAGCGTAAACCGTGACGTTATCCTTGTAACTGTCGAGGCAGAGGGCAGAGTCAGCTTCGACAAGACAGGCGATACTATCAGAGAGCTGTTCAAGTCAAAACTCAGCGTTACACCGAAGATAACCGTTGTTCCTGTCGGAACGCTTCCGAGAACAGAGAAGAAGGCAAAGAGAGTTATCGACCACAGAGAATAATAGGATATATACAGCAAAACCTCCCGCTTTTCGACGGGAGGTTTCAGTTTGTAGAAAAGCCTTTCATTTGGATATACTTCTGTTATATCATTCAGCTTTGACTACGATAATATTCTACCAACAGTGCTATTTGCGGGATACCACTTCTCGGGTTCGCTATTCAAATCAATGCACCTGTCAATATTGACGAGGGAAAGAACCAAAGAGACTAGGGCAAGGGACTTGACAGCCCCTCTCCCTA